>ERZ772955.1395-NODE-1395-length-15343-cov-7.293825_pt1 | contig 15343 bp, 13 predicted proteins | sample MGYA00511133_ERZ772955 | MGnify/ENA primary metagenome ERZ772955 (study PRJEB29015, sample SAMEA2737914) | human oral metagenome | biome: human oral; feature: human-associated habitat; material: dental | place: China | collected 2149 ... | reverse complement strand
AGTAGTATCAGGAGATTATCAAAAATACTATGAAAGAATGTATGGGAATAGATAATATAAGAGTGTAAAAAAGGTATCCATTTTTTGAATACCTTTTTCTTTTACTTAAAATTCTGGTAATTGTATATTGTTCAGTCCAATACTATTATAAAAATTTAGTATAAATTTACTAAAAATTGGGTAGAATTTGGACAAAATTTTTTTGACGAAGCTCTCACTAATATCAAGAGCTTCATTATTTAATGTTAATATATACTCTACTTTCAATTTTAATATATTGATATTATCATTATCTGTTATATCTATTTTAAAAGCTAGATTCATATTTTTTCTATCTTCTAAAAACTTAACATCAATCCCTAATTTTTGCCTAATAGTTTCATTGAGAGTATAAAATTTTTTATTAGAAACATTTACATTATAGTCAAATTTTTTTAATATATATTTTTTAATTTCCATTTTATCTCCTTATGCTATAACTAGCCTTTCAGAAACATTATTTAATATATTATTTGCTATGTCTGAACTAATTTCATTTTCTCTTTCAAAACTAAAAATCATAGGATTTTCTCTAAGTTCTTTCATTTTTAAATCATATTTATTTTGAAAATTTTTCCATAATTCTTTCGATGTTCCATAGTTTTTAACAATTCTATCTACCATATCATCTGTTATACTTATTTCAGCATTTATGAGAGCTATGATTTCTTTTTCTGTTAAACCTAATAGCTGTACCATTCCTTTTGTATCTTTTCCTTCTTCATCCATTATATTTTTGATTAAATATCCTGGGTGAAAAATCATCTCGTTATCTTTTGATCTGAAAACTAATTTATTCATAATGATTTGACACCTCCATTATTTCAATAATATTTATACTTTCATAAGATATTATTTCATTTTCTTTGTTGACAGTAATAGGTTCTATAATTAATCTATATCCTGTTGTTTTCCCTAAATCTATTGCGAATTGTCCTTTTCTACCATATTTTAATTCATGAAATCTAAAATTACGATAATCTGCAACATCTTTTAAAGAGTTAGAATTCTTTAAAAATTCAATAGAGAAAATTAATTTTTCAGCAATAATTTTATTATACCTTTTTATTGCTTTTTTCTCATTTTCACAAATATCACGAATTTTTTTGTCCTTATATCTAATTTCCATCAAAACTCCTTAAATCATTTTAACACTTTTTTAAACTTATTTCCATAAAAATATCCTTTATTAACAACAATATATATTAAATTTTTTAGAGTTGTAATTTGATAAAATGAATGAGTTTTATTTTTACACTAGATAACATATTTCCCCTCCTTAATTTAAGGTAATTCTAGCATATTTTTTAAAAAAATAAAAACTTTTATTTGATAATTAAAGTATAAAAGTTCTAAATAGTTGATTTTGTTATTGAAAATATAAGGATTTTAGAGAGAAAAAATTTTTAGAAATAATTTAAAATATATTAACACAGTAGATATCTAAAACTTGTATAAAAATTATTAATAAGATATAATAAAAATAAAGGAAAATACTAAGGAGAATTAAAATGATTGAAAAAATTAGAATTAAAAATTACAGGGGGATTAAGTCTTTAGAAATTGACAATTTAAAAAAATATAATTTTTTTATTGGAAATAATGGAAGTTCTAAGACTACATCTTTAGAAGCTATTTTTTCAGCAATTCCAAATGGTGGAAGTGCTATTGTACTTATGGCTAATTCTAGAGGGATGCAAGTAAAACTAAATAACAATAATTCTTTTTTTTATAATTCAAATATAAATGATGATATAGAATTTACTTTAAATGATGATATCACAACAAAAATTAGTGTAAAGAATACAACATATGTAAATAATAATAGTTTAGTAAATTTGAATAGTTATAAGCAATTTTTATATAATGTTTTAGTAGCTAAAAATGATAATGAAATACTTTTTAAAAGTAATATAGGAATAGATGTATCTAATAATACAATATCTCCAATAAAAGATGAAACAGAAAAAAAATTACCAGAATGGGAAGAATATATAGAAAAATATGGTAGATGTTTCTGGATTTCACCATTAACAAAGTATCAATACGGAATAGCACAAATTACTAAAGAAATGATAGAAAATAAGAAAAAAGAATATATTTTAAAAGCAATAGAATTTTTTGAAGAAGATATTGATGATATTGTTTCAGATGGAACAGAAGTTCTTTTGAGTAAAAAAGGAGTTGGAAAAATGTTACCTCTTTCATCTTTTGGTGGGGGATTATCTTCAGCTTTAGATATAATAACTTGCCTTTTTTATGATGAAATAACATCAATTTTTATTGATGAAGTAGAAACAGGACTTCATTACACAAATTTTCCAAAATTTTGTGAAGTATTGATAGAAATATCTACAAATAAAAATATACAGTTTTTTATAACAACACATTCAGATGAATTTTTAAAAGATTTTTATAATATTTCAGTAAAAAAAAGAAATGAAGATATAACAACATGTAGATTTCAAAAAATAGATAGTGATATTAAGATAGTTTATTATCCTTATGAGAGGGCGATTAGAGCTTTAAAAGATGGGTGGGATATTAGATGACTTTAAATATATTATTTATTTGTGAAGGAAATGCAGAAGTTTTTTTATTGTATAAAATTTTGAAAGAAGAATTTAAGATTGAAATAGAAGAAAAAAATTTAAAAAATGATGGAAATTTGAATATGAAGGAAATTAAACAGTTTACTTTTTTGGGAAAAGTAAACAATAATAACATTTATATAGGAAATATAAGTGGAGTAAAGAATTTAAATAGTGTTTATGTTACAGAACTAATAGAGAGTTCACAATTTTATAAATTAGATAAAATTTTATTTATAATGGATGCTGATTATGGAGACAATAATGAAAGTGGTTTTACTAGAATGGAAAAGTCCATAACAGATATTATAAAAAAAATTCAAGAAACTAAAAATATTAAAACTGCTTATTTTATTTCTCCAAATAATAGAGATGATGGAATGATTGAGAATTTATTGATAGAAGCTATGAAATGTAAAAAAATAAAAGAATATATAAAAGAGGAAGTAGTTCCTGAGATAAGAAAAATGGAAGATTGTGAGATAACAAAATTTTCAGAGAGTAAAAGCATATTTATGATGATAGCTGCAACTCAAAGTCCAATGAAAGGGAATGCCAGTTCTTTTATAACAGATTGTTATAAAAAATTAGATAAAGATAATAAATATTTTAAAGGAATAAAAAATTTTATTTCTAAAGCAATTCAAAATGATAGTTAAAATAAAAACTAGAATATATTTAACATATATGTTAAAATTTACTATAAATTAAAAATTATAGGAGGTTTGTTGTGTCTGGACATAGTAAATGGAATAATATACAACATAGAAAGGGAGCTCAAGACAAAAAAAGAGCTAAATTATTTACAAAATTTGGAAGAGAATTAACAATAGCAGCTAAGGAAGGTGGTGGAGATCCAAACTTCAATCCAAGACTTAGACTTGCAATAGAAAAAGCTAAGGCTGGAAATATGCCAAAGGATATTTTAGAAAGAGCAATTAAAAAAGGTTCAGGGGAATTAGAAGGTGTAGATTTCACAGAAATGAGATATGAAGGTTATGGACCAGCGGGAACAGCCTTTATAGTTGAAGCTGTAACTGATAATAAAAATAGAACAGCTTCTGAAATAAGAATGACTTTCACTCGTAAAGATGGAAATCTTGGAGCAGATGGAGCAGTATCTTGGATGTTTAAGAAAAAAGGAATAATAACTGTAAAATCAGAAGGGATAGATGCTGACGAATTTATGATGGCTGCATTGGAGGCAGGAGCAGAAGATGTTGAAGAAGATGATGGATATTTTGAAGTAACTACTGAATATACAGAATTTCAAACTGTACTTGAAAATTTAAAAAATGCAGGTTATCAATATGAAGAAGCAGAAATTAGTATGATACCTGAAAATACAGTTGAAATAACAGATTTAGAAACTGCTAAAAAAGTTATGGCACTTTATGATGCTTTGGAAGATTTAGATGACTCACAAAATGTTTACTCTAACTTTGATATCCCAGATGAAATTCTAGAACAATTAGATTAAAATACAAGCTGTTGCAAATGAATAATATAATAAAAATAGTTCGTTACTAGCCAGATTTCTTAACGAATAAAAATTAAGAATTCGCTGCAAAACAGACAAACTCGCTTCACTCAAACAAGTCTGATTTTGCTCGGCTCATTCTATTTAATTTTTATTCTAAAATCTGGAATATAACTCTCTTATTTTTATTCACATTATCTGATATATTTGCAACAGCCTCTTTATTAGGAGCTATTATGATAGAGAGTTATAGAAATATATATTCTAAATTAGAAGATATTCCAACTAAATATATAACAGCCAAACAACTATCAAATCTTAAATCCTTAGGTATCAATACAATATATGACTTAATCTATTATTTTCCAAGAGCTTATGATGATAGGACAAATATAAAAAAAATTGGAGAATTAAAATTTAATGAGTATGTTGTTTTAAAGGCAACTGTGATGTCGGCTGTAAATTTAACAGTTAGAAGTGGTAAAAAGATTGTTAAAGCTATGGTAACTGATGGAACAGGGATAATGGAAATATTGTGGTTTGGTATGCCTTATATTAAGAAATCTTTAAAAATAGGAGAAGAATATTTATTTATAGGCCAGACTAAAAAGTCTGCTGTTTTTCAGCTTATCAATCCAGAGTACAAGTTATTTTCTGGACAACAAAAAGTTTCTGAAAATGAAATTTTACCAATATATAGTTCCAATAAAAATATCACACAGAATAGTTTAAGAAAATTAGTAGAAAAGTTTTTAGTGAATTTCTTAAATTATTTTGAAGAAAATATTCCTGATGAATTAATAAAAGAATACAAGATAATGGAAAGAAAAAGTGCTATTAAAAATATACATTACCCTGTATCTATGAAAGAGATAGAAGAAGCAAAAAGAAGATTTGCAATAGAAGAATTATTAATTTTAGAATTAGGAATACTTAAAAATAGATTTATCATTGAAAATTCAAATAGTAAAAATTATGAGGTTAAAGGAAAAAAAGAAAAAGTAAGGGAGTTTTTATCACAATTAACTTTTAACTTAACTAATGCACAAAAAAAAGTTATTAAAGAAATCTATGATGAAATTTCAAATGGAAAAATTGTAAATAGACTAATTCAGGGTGATGTTGGAAGTGGAAAAACAGTTGTTGCTATGGTTATGCTTATATATATGGCAGAAAATGGTTATCAAGGAGCATTGATGGCACCTACTGAAATTTTGGCTAATCAACATTATCTTGGAATAAAAGAAAGATTAGAAAAAATTGGATTAAGAGTAGAGTTATTGACTTCTAGTATTAAAGGAAAGAAAAAAAATGAAATATTAGAAGGAATGGCAAATGGAGATATAGATATAGTTATAGGAACTCACTCTTTGATAGAAGATGATGTAATTTTCAAAAAGTTAGGACTTATAGTGATAGATGAGCAACATAGATTTGGAGTTAATCAAAGAAATAAGTTAAGAGAAAAAGGATTTTTAGGAAATCTTTTAGTTATGAGTGCCACTCCTATTCCTCGTTCGTTGGCTTTAAGTATCTATGGAGATTTAGACTTATCAATAATAGATGAATTACCACCTGGAAGAACTCCTATTAAAACTAAATGGATAGCCAATGATGAAGATTTAGAAAAGATGTATGATTTTATCTATAAAAAAGTGAATGCTGGAAATCAAGCATACTTTGTAGCACCTTTAATTGAAACAAGTGATAAGATGGCATTAAAATCTGTGGATAAGGTTTCAGAGGAGATAGAAAGAAAATTCTCTAATAAGAAAATTGGAATAATTCATGGAAAGATGAAAGCCAAAGAAAAAGATGAGGTTATGCTTAAATTTAAAAACAAGGAATATGATATTTTGATAGCAACCACAGTTATAGAAGTTGGTATAGATGTTCCAGCCTCAACAATTATGACTATCTATAATGCTGAAAGATTTGGATTGTCAGCCTTACATCAATTAAGAGGTAGAGTTGGTAGAGGTTCAAAACAATCATATTGTTTTTTGATTTCTAATTCCATAACAGAAAATTCTAAACAGAGATTATCTATTATGGAAGAAACAGAAGATGGTTTTAGAATAGCAGAGGAAGATTTAAAACTTAGAAATTCAGGAGAAATTTTTGGTTTAAGACAGAGTGGATTTAGTGATTTAAAATTTATAGATATTATCTATGATGTTAAAACTATAAAACTTGTTAGAGATGAATGTATAAAATATTTAAAAGAACACAAGGGGGAAATAGAAAATATCTATTTAAAATATGATATAGAACAAAAATTTTCTGATATACAAGTAGGAAATTAAAAAATAAAGACAAAGTTATATAAATATGTTAAAATTATTAGGTAAATTTAATTTTAATTGGAGGGAAAAAAATGAGGTTTAGTAAAGCATATATAAAAACTTTAAAAGAAACACCTAAGGAAGCAGAAATTGCCAGTCATAAACTTATGTTAAGAGCAGGTATGATAAAAAAATTAGCAAGTGGTATCTATGCTTATTTACCATTGGGATATAGAACTATTAAAAAGATTGAAAATATAGTTCGTGAAGAAATGGATAGAGCAGGAGCATTGGAACTTTTAATGCCAGTTGTTCAACCAGCTGAACTTTGGCAAGAAAGTGGAAGATGGGATGTTATGGGTCCTGAAATGCTAAGATTAAAAGATAGACATGAAAGAGATTTTGTTTTATCTCCAACACAAGAAGAAATGATAACAGCAATAGTTAGAAGTGATATTTCTTCATATAAGTCACTTCCTATTAATCTATATCATATTCAAACAAAATTTAGAGATGAAAGAAGACCAAGATTTGGACTTATGAGAGGTAGAGAATTTACTATGAAAGATGCTTATTCTTTCCACACTTCTCAAGAATCATTAGATGAAGAATTTTTAAATATGAGAGATGCTTATTCAAGAATTTTTACAAGATGTGGTTTAAAATTTAGACCAGTTGATGCAGACTCTGGAAATATAGGTGGAAGTGGTTCACAAGAATTTCAAGTATTAGCAGAATCAGGAGAAGATGAAATTATTTATTCTGATGGTTCAGAATATGCAGCAAATATTGAAAAAGCTGTAAGTGAGCTTATCAATCCTCCAAAGGAAGAATTAAAAGAAGTAGAACTTGTTCACACACCAGATTGTCCAACAATAGAAAGTCTAGCTAAATATTTAGATGTTCCATTGGAAAAAACTGTAAAAGCATTGACTTACAAAGATATGGGAACAGATGAAATCTATATGGTTCTAATAAGAGGAGATTTTGAAGTTAATGAAGTTAAGCTAAAAAATATTTTAAATGCAGTAGAGGTTGAAATGGCTACTGATGAAGAAATAGAAAAATTAGGTTTGAAAAAAGGTTATATAGGACCATATAAATTACCTATTAAAATTAAAATTGTAGCAGATTTATCTGTACCAGAAATTTCAAATCATATAGTTGGTTCTCATCAAAAAGATTATCACTACAAAAATGTAAATTATGGTAGAGATTATACTGCTGATATAATAACAGATATAAGAACAGCTAAGGTTGGAGAAAACTGTATAACTGGTGGTAAATTACATTCAGCAAGAGGAATTGAATGTGGACAAATATTCAAACTTGGAGATAAATATTCTAAGGCTATGAATGCAACTTATCTTGATGAAAATGGGAAGACACAATATATGTTGATGGGTTGCTATGGTATAGGAGTTACAAGAACTATGGCAGCTGCAATAGAACAAAACAATGATGAGAATGGGATTATTTGGCCAGTATCAATAGCACCTTATACTGTTGATGTTATTCCTGCAAATATAAAAAATGAGATACAAGTAAGTTTAGCTGAAAAAATATATAATGAATTAGAAGAAGAAAAAATTGATTCAATGTTAGATGATAGAGATGAAAAACCTGGCTTTAAATTTAAAGATGCAGATTTAATTGGTTTCCCATTTAAAGTTGTTGTTGGAAAAAGAGCTGATGAAGGTATAGTTGAATTAAAAATTAGAAGAACAGGTGAAACTTTTGAAGTTTCTCAAAATGAAGTTATTGCTAAAATAAAAGAATTAATGAAAATATATTAAATTATATTTGCAAAAAAAGTATTTGTATGATAAAATTATAAAGCCCTGCTCAAAATCAATGTGTTTTGGGCAAAAACCAAAGGGAGGAGGTTAATGCTATGAGAAAATATGAAATCATGTACATCATCAATCCTACTGTTTTAGAAGAAGGAAGAGAAGAATTAATAAATCAAGTAAATGCTTTATTAACTTCAAATGGAGCTACAATAGCTAAGACAGAAAAATGGGGAGAAAGAAAACTTGCTTATCCAATAGATAAGAAAAAATCTGGTTTTTATGTACTAACTACTTTTGAGATTGACGGAACAAAATTAGCAGAAGTAGAAGCTAAGGTAAATATTATGGAATCTGTAATGAGATACATAGTTGTTAAACAAGACTAATTTTAGTAGAAAAAATCGTTAGTTCTCAAAAAGGAGGTAAATTCAATGGCAGAATTCAGAAGAAGAAGAGCTAAATTAAGAGTTAAAGCTGAAGAAATTGATTATAAAAATGTTGAACTTTTAAAGAGATTTGTATCTGATAAAGGAAAAATCAATCCTTCAAGATTAACTGGAGCCAATGCTAAATTACAAAGAAAAATAGCAAAGGCAGTTAAAAGAGCAAGAAATATAGCTTTAATACCATATACAAGAACAGAAAAATAATAATTTGAGGGGGTTGGCTTTTCAACTCCCTTATTTTTATATTAAAGAATATAAAAAATAAATATAATTGTAAAAGTAAGTTATATTTTTCTTGAAAGCTAATTGAATAAGTTTTAATTAAAACTGCTGCGATGTCCATTATTGTTGAGGGAGCATTTTGGAGCTCACGAAACACTAATGGCTATCAAGCAGTTTATATATAATAATAAAATTTTAATATTTATATTTCAAGAAAAAAGTAGCTAGTGATAAAAATAGATTTTATAATTAATTAAGGAGCGAATATGAAAAAAATAAAGAATATAGTTTTAATGTTATTTTTATCTTTAATTTTTATATCTTGTGCAACTGCACCTTTAACTGGTAGAAGACAGTTAAAATTTGTAAGTGATGAATCAGTTGTTCAATCATCAGTTGCTCAATATAATCAAATGATAGCACAACTTAGGGCTAACCATTTATTAGCAAATAACACTGCACAAGGAAAAAGAGTAGCTCAAATTGGAAGAAGGGTTACAGGAGCAGTTGAGAAATATCTAAGAGAAAATGGAATGGCTGATAAGCTACAATATCTAAATTGGGAATTTAATTTAATAAATACAAAAGACATTAATGCTTTTGCATTGCCAGGAGGAAAAATAGCCTTCTATTCTGGGATATTACCAGTTCTTCAAACAGATGGAGCAATAGCTTTTGTAATGGGACATGAAATTGGGCATGTTATTGGTGGACACCATGCAGAAAGTACAAGTGGACAGAGTTTAGCAGGGTTCTTAATGCTAGGAAAAAAAGCTATTGATGGAATGATTGGAGGAGCTGTTGTTAGTGATGAATTAGCACAACAAGGTTTATCTTTGGGACTTTTAAAATTTAGTAGAACACAAGAATATGAAGCTGATAAATATGGAATGATATTTATGGCTATGGCAGGTTACAATCCAGAAGAAGCCATAAAAGCAGAAGAAAGAATAATGAAATTAGAAGGAAGCCAAAATGCTGAAATTTTATCAACTCATCCTTCTAGCCAAAATAGAATAGAAGAATTGAGAAGATTTTTACCAGAAGCTATGAAATATTATAAGAAATAAAAAGGAGCTTTCAAATAACTTGTAAAGCTGCTATTAAAATTAAAGATAATATCAAAATAAGATATTTATACAAAAAGACAAAAAAGTCAGGACTACCAAATTGCCTGACTTTTTCTATTATCTATAAAAATTTTTTAATATGATTTAATAATTTCTTTAATTTTTTCAATCAAAGTATCTAATTCAACTTCTCCTCTTTCACTTGCTTTTTTAAGAGTAACAGTAGGTAACATTACTGCTGCAAGTGGAGTTTGTAAAAGTTTAAAGTTTTCAGATATCTTTACCATATCTTCTTTTAACTTAGGATACACTTTAATTAAATCTTTCAAATAAGTATCTCCATCAATTTTATCTAAATCAATCTTAACATCATTTTCTTCAACTTTTGTTTCTTCTTTTTTAACTTCCTCAGTCTTTTCTTCAAGAATTTTATTACCTGAGTTAGCACTTTCCCAGTTTAAAAGAGTTTGAGAACCTTCAAGTGAACGAATCTTTGTACAATCTTGCATCATTTCTAAAATACCTCTAAACTTACCATTTTCATCTTTAACAGCAGAATAAGAGATATAAATAAATAATCCAGGTTTATTTATCCAAAACTCAACAAAATCTTGTTCTCCACTTCTAAATTTTTCTATAATTTCTTCAACTATATGTACACTCTTTGGAGGGTGACAATTTTTAACATATCTACCTATAACATTTTTACTACGAGGAAAAATTCTATGGGCAGTGTCTGAGTAGAATTTAACAATTTCATTTTCATCAACATAAGTAATATCAACTGGTAGATGTTTAAATACCAGATTGATTTGTTCTAATGTCATCTTACCCATAGCTACATCTAATTCAGAAGATTGGTTATCTCCAGAATTAAATCCATATTTACCTAATAATTGTGCTAAGTCCTTAGCTAAATTACCTTGTCCACTAATATTAGAATTTTCTTCAGCTGTTACCTTTTTAGCTTCACTTGTAGTTTCAAGTTTACCAAAAGTAAATCCAATTTCTCTATCCCCAGATTTCATATCTTCAAATTCTTCAGGAGTAATCATAGCAAGAGATGTAGGATACAAGACAGTTTCTTCTTTTTGTATTAAATCAATTATATCAGCAGCAACACTTGTTTGAGAAGCAATAAATTCTTCTATATTGCCATCATCAAGCATTTTTCTATTTTCTTTTAATTCATCTCTAACAAAGTCATCTAATACCCACATTGTAGTTGTAGGTCTTGTAAAACCTTTCTTTTCTAAAAGAGAATAAAGTTGATTTTGTTTTCTAGGTAAATGTAACTTCCACCATAAGTCAAGTTTATCATATAGTTCATACCATTGATTTTTGATAACAGGAAATTGAATTAGACTTTCAACTTCCTTTAATAATTCTCTCATATCATCATTTTCTCTAAAATAACACATAATTGGATGGTCAGCTGGAAGTTCAGTAGGTCTACTTGTATCCATAACTTCATCAAATAAAAGCATCATATTTTGAATATTTTCTTTTATACATTCATCTTCAACAAAAGGTGTAAGTTTTTGTTCAGCATAAGCAATTTCATAAGGTTTTAAAGTCTTAACTCTTTCTTTTAACTGTTTTCTTGCATCAGCTAAACTTATTTTTCCTGCATTATATTTTTCTTTTAACTCAATAACAAATTTTAGTTTTTCTTCATCTAATTTTGGTAAATGGCTTGACATTGTTTCCATAATTATACACTTCCTTTCAACATTAATTGTTTACTAAAATTATAAACTTTTTTAAAGCAAGTGTCAATTAAAAGTTTGTACTATTGAATTATATACAAAAAATAAGGTATAATATGGTAAAAATAAATTCTAGAAGGAGGGCTTTATGGAAAAGGGAATAGGTATAGGAATAGATGATTTCAGAAAGATAATAAAAGAAGATTGTTACTATTTTGATAAAACTAATTATATAAAAGAACTTTTAAAAGATAGAACAGAAATAAAGTTATTTACTCGTCCTAGAAGATTTGGAAAGACATTAAATATGTCAACATTGAAATATTTTTTTGATGTAAAAAATGCAGAAGAAAATAAAAAGCTATTTAAAGATTTATATATAGAAAAATCAGAATATTTTAAGGAACAGGGACAATACCCAGTAATATTTATTACATTGAAAGATTTAAAGAAAAATACTTGGGAAGAAATGTATTTTGGAGTAAAATCTTTAATTTCAAATCTATACAATGAGTTTGAATATATAAGAGAGAAATTAAATGAAATAGAAAAAGAAAAGTTTTATAGAATATGGTCTAAGGCTGAAAATGGTGATTATGATAATTCTCTAAGATTACTATGTGAGTATTTATATAACTATTATCAAAAAGGGGTAGTCCTATTGATAGATGAATATGATAGTCCTTTAATAACAGCTAATCAAAAAGGATACTATAAAGAAGCTATAAACTTTTTTAGAAATTTTTTAAGTTCAAGCTTAAAAACTAATCCTAATCTAAAAATGGGAGTATTAACAGGAATAGTACAAGTTACAAAAGAAGGTATATTTTCAGGATTAAATAATATTAAAACTTACAATATATTAGGAGATAAATTTGAAACATTTTTTGGTTTAAGTGAAGAAGAAGTAGAAGAAGCTTTAAAATATTTTGAATTAGAATATGAAATAGAAGAAGTAAAAAAATGGTATGATGGATATAAATTTGGAAATATGGAAGTATATAACCCTTATCAAATAATCCTAGATCTGCTGCCTCAAATGCAAGAGAAAAAGTAGGAAATTATGGAATTGCAAGTAATATTCCAGTTCCAGAACCACCTGTTGTAACAGAAGTGAATGCAGGGATAACACCTAAATATGTAAATAAGGTTCCTTTAGATATTGCAGCTAAGTCTACAAATTCTCCAGTATTACCAGAGCCAGTAAAATTTGAACCTATAAATCCTAGGATAAATATCCCTAGAGATCCAGCATTACCAGATCCACCTGCATTTCAATTATTTTTAGGTGCAGATTCTAACTGGCAAATTTCTCCAGTTAATGGAGCTACTCCAGCTACTAAATCTAATTTTTCCACTTTAGATAGTAAACAAAATATTAGATCTCAATTACGTTATACATTGGAAGATAAGTATACTACAGGATTTGGATTTCCAGCTCAATTAAATTGGGTTGCATTTAAAATGTGGGCAGATGATGGTGCAATATTAGGAGCTTATGATTTAATTTATGATAATACAACTAATGAAGCTAAAGCGGCTAATTTATCTCTTACACATGAAGGTAAATCAGTTAATAATTTGCCTAATGAAATATTTTTTAATTCATATAATTTTTCTTCAATTGGAACAAATGAATTTATACCATCTATAGATGATACAACAACTAAATCAAATCCAAGTTCAACTAACTTGAATAATCAACGTTTTTTTGTAGGTGGTTCAAGATTTATGGAATTAGATATTCAAGGCTATAATAAAATGTATTTAGATGATCATGGAACAATACAAGGCTATTATAATAAAAATACAACAGCACTTTTTCCTAAGGGAAAAACACTACATTTAGCAGGACCTCTTACTTTAGGTATGGTTTCTCAAGAAAATGGCTTAACACTTTTAAATAAAGGTACTATTACTGATGAAGGAGAAAATACAGAAAAATTTATAAGAGATACTCCAGATGGTTTAGTTTTAAATGTACCTTTAGGAACTATTACTCTAAACAAAAGTAAAGAAGGATTTCTAGGTTATAAAGTTGGGATTGCTCAAGTTGCTGAAAATACAGCACAGTCAACAGGTTTTTTCCCACCATCAGTTCCAACAAATATACAACCAATGATAAATGAAGGTACAATAGATTTTAAAGGACCTAATTCTATTGGGATGTATGTTTATTTATATAGAACTTCTAATGGTAGTTTTAATCCAAAGGGAAGTCGTGCTCAATTATTAAATAAAGGAAAGATTCTTTTATATGGAAAAGAAAATTATGGTATGAGATTTGCTGCTTATTCAGCACCTCAAAATGATGCTTCTATGACTAATGAAAATATAATATTATTAGGAGTAAATGGTAAAGATAAAGCTGATAATTCTGTTGCTATGGCAATTATGGATGATAAAACTGTACAAGATGCAGGTAGAGTAACTTTTCCTACTGGAAGAGCAGTAAATAAAGGAACTATTTCTCTTACTGGTGTAGAAAATTCAGTGGGAGCTTTTATAAATATTGCAAGTGATATTACAAATGATACAACTGGAAAAATAAATATAGATTCAATTATAAATAAAACCACAGGTGGAAATAAACAGTCTTATAATATAGGGATGAGGTCTGGTGTCAATGCAGATAATGCTAATGTAGGTGCAAATGTTATAAATAAAGGTGAGATTAATTTAAAAGGTACCTATGCTATTGGAATGTTAGCTAATAGCTCAAAATTGACAAATATAAATACAATAACTAGTACAAATATTAAAAATGGTATAGGTATTGTAGGTATAAATGGAGCAACAGTTGAAAACAGGGGAACTATAAAATTAACAGGAACAGGAGATACAAATAATATAGGAGTATTTTTAGATTCTGGGTCTAAAGGAATTACTGGAACAATACCAACAGGAGTTACTCCATCAGTTGAGGTAATAGGAAATAATTCAACAGGAGTACTTGTAACTGGTAAAAATACTGGTGGTACTACAAGTAATTTAACAATGGCTGGAACTGTAAAAGTTTCAGGTAATAGTGTAGCAGGTATAGTAGCAAATGGAGCAACTGTTAATTTAAATGGAACTGGAACTATAATAGTAGATAATAATGGAACATTTTCTGCTCCAATTGGGAAAAAGGGTTCTTATGGTATAGCTGTAACAAAAGATAAAAATACTGGATTAACAGGTAAATTTGAAGGGAAAAATACAACAATTAATGCAAAAATATCTAATCCAGAATCTATTGGGCTATATTCTGAAGGAAATTTAACTGTAAATAAAGCTAATATAACTACAAAAGATGGAGCAATAAATTTTTTTGCTGATAATGGTGGAAATATAGAGATAAAAAATGGAGGAACATCAGAAACTGGGCAAAAATCACTATTATTCTATACAAATGGAAATGGAAAAATAAATCTTAGTGGAGGAACATTAAATGCCACTATAAAAGGGGGTTCTACCCCAAGTACAAGAGGTACAGCTTTCTATTATGTAGCACCTGGTGCTTCTTATGGAGCATTTAATACCGCTGCTATTCAAAGTTATTTTAATAATACTTTTGGTAATGGAACAAGTACACTAAATCATTTGAAATTGAATATGGAAGCAGGTTCAAGGTTATTTGTAGCTTCTAATGTGGGAATGAATTTATCAGATACATCAGCTACAAATTTAATGTCTGGTATAACAAATGCTCCAACAATAACTGGT
>ERZ772955.1392-NODE-1392-length-15368-cov-9.378763_pt1 | contig 15368 bp, 13 predicted proteins | sample MGYA00511133_ERZ772955 | MGnify/ENA primary metagenome ERZ772955 (study PRJEB29015, sample SAMEA2737914) | human oral metagenome | biome: human oral; feature: human-associated habitat; material: dental | place: China | collected 2149 ... | reverse complement strand
CTTTCGCATCGTCGTAAGCGGCGATAAGCCGATAGTCGAATCCGTCGAAAGCCGCACGGAAGCCCTCTCGCTTCACCAGAATCGTGTACCAACTCAGCCCCGTCTGGAAGCTCTCCAAGACGAGAAGCTCAAACAATTGCCGGTCGTCATGGATCGGCTTTCCCCATTCCTCGTCGTGATAGGCGCGATAAAGGGCATCCCGTTCGCACCAACTACATCGTTTCGCTGTCATCATCTGATTGCATCTAATTGTTTCATTCCGGTTTCATCCAGCTTAACGGAAACGCCCCACATCATTCGGTTGGCGAATGGCGCGGCGCCGCTCTGAGGGCGAGCAATCATAGTCGCGTTGGTAAGCATAAAAGAGGTTGGGTGGCGTACCTACACCACTCATTCGGGCAACCTCAGGGATGGACAGATTGGTGTACCGGAGCAATTCGTCGGCACGCTTCATTTGCCAAGAGAGACGATAGTCGGTGGCGTCCATACCGGTGAGGCAGAAGATCAGGCCATGCAAATAGGGGACGGTGAGTCCGTAGGATCTGCAAAAGTTACGCAGGCTAGACTTCCCCTCGTCCAAGTAGTAGCGAAAAGCATCGAACATCTCCACCTGTGTGGACGTCCGGCGAGGCTTTATGGGATCGTAATGTATATCCCCGTCAGGATCGTATATCCGACGTTCGGAGAAAATGGTAATGTAGGTCTCATCGAAGTTGAATTGCGGTTCGACTCTCAGCGTTCGGATGTTCACATGGCGTGTCCTATACCTCTCCGACGATGAACTGTAGTCGTCCAGCGTATCGTTCTCGTATTCCATAATGGGTTGCGTTTACGTATAGTGGATATGAATAATGATTGTCTCTCTGAAGCTCGGGCTTCATTGGGTGCCAAAAATAAGTCTGACGCCCTATCAGGCAAGCGTTCCGATACTGTCCATAACGTGAGTTCGACAAAAGAATGAGATTCCCTTATTGATAATGTCTCTGATAGCATGTTGTAACGGCCAAAGTGCCTTTGGAAATGCTTGCAACAGTCTTGTAAGCGCCAAAATGGAGAAAAGCGCTCTTGCGGGACTCCCGCAAACGTCCTGGCATTTGCCACGAGACTTGCGGGAGTACCCGCAAACGCCAAGGCGAACGCCGCGAGACTTGCGGGAGTACCCGCAAACGCCAAGGCAAACGCCGCGAGACTTGCGGGAGTACCCGCAAACGCCAAGGCAAACGCCGCAAGACTTGCGGGAGTACCCGCAAACGCCAAAAAGCTCTCCGAAGCATTTGTCGCAGTGTTGTAGGCATTTCCAAAAACGTTTTGGCCAGGCTTCCGTAGAAACTCTCTGCTGGTTTTATTCTTACACCGAACTCACGTTCCATAGACTGCGGAGACGTATCCCACACTGCCCGAGATAGTCCCCAGAGGTGGCTCTGACGATAGCCCGCCAACGTGTGCTGGCCAGAAATAGTCTCGACGCGCTTAGGGTCATATCCCACGACGGCGCAGGATGACATAGATAATCACCGGGGCACCGAAGATGGGCGTCACAGCATTCAGCGGAAAGACTGTGCCGGTGCCGGGGATGACGGTCAAGAGGTTGCAGAGCAGGGCCATTGCGGATCCGAGTAGCATCGTAACGGGCAGGAGCATGCGATGGTCAGCGCGGCCGAGCGTAAGGCGCGCCACGTGTGGCACAGCCAGGCCGATGAACGATACAGGGCCACAAAAAGCAGTGGCAGTGGCCGTCAGCAGCCCTGTGCAAAGCAGGATAAGGACGCGCGTCCGACGGATCTTAACGCCCAAGTTCGTGGCGTAACGTTCGCCAAGCAGCAGGGCGTTCAGGGGCTTCACAAGGAGCAGCGCGGCAATCAACCCGCCCAAGGTGCAAAGCGCAAAGAAGGGCAGGCGGGTATTGGAGACGGAACTGAAATCACCCATGCCCCACATGACGTAACCGCGGATGCGATCGGCCGAGGCGTAGAAGTTCAGGAGCGAGATCAGCGAGGAGGCGAGGTAGCCCACCATAATGCCGAGGATGAGGAGCATCACGTTGCCGCTCACCCGCGTAGAGAAATAGATGATCAGCGCCAGCACGCAGCAAGCACCGGCAAAGGCTGCCAGAATGAGCGCCAAAGAGCCACCGACGGCTGCCCCACCCGTTGTCAGGCCGATGGTGCCGCCGAAGAATAGCATCACGATAGCCACACCGAGGTTGGCGCCGTCGCTGATGCCCAGGATCGAGGGGCCGGCCAGAGGGTTGCGAAAGAGCGTCTGTAGGAGCAGCCCGGCGGCGGCCAGAGAGGCGCCCACGAGGAGGGCGGTCGTGGCTTGTGGCAGGCGCGACTCGAGGACGATGGTGCTCCATGCCACCGGGTCTGAGGGCTGACCAAGCAGAATCCGGACGACGTCCATGGGCGGGATCGGCACAGTGCCGTAGGCCAGGCTGGCTGTCCACAGGACGGCTACGAATAGCCCGAGCAGGGCGAAGAGTAGGGATGATTTCATACGTGTAACGATTTTGTTAGGGCGGCCTCGTGCAAGGGGCGCCTGACGCTGCGCCTAAGTTTAGGCGAAGCGGCGCCAAAGGTAGAGCCACAGCCGATTCATAAAACGGCTTCTCGTTTCGCGCCCTACCTTTGGCCCGTCATTCCAAACAACATCAAACACATAACAGAAAATACATGATGCCTTTTTTCCTCATCCTTATGCTGGCCGCCTACATCGGCGGCAACGCCTACATCTTCACGCGTGCCCTCCAAGCCTTACCGCCGATGCCTGCCATCTTCAAGTGGATCTTCGGGCTGGCCTACTGGGGCTATGCGCTGTCTATCTTTTTGGTCTTCATCTTCCGTGCACGGGAGAGCGCCGATCCTTGGGGCCACTTCTTCTTTCAGGTCAGCACGGGCTGGCTCGTCTTTACGCTCTATATGGTGCTGGCGCTCGTCTGCTTCGACCTCTTCCGACTGCTTGTCCCCAGCTTCCGACACGGTTTCGCGTGCGCCCTGCTCGTTACGACAGGGGTGCTCGCCTACGGATACTACACCTATAAGCATCCTCAACTGCGCGAAGTAGACATCATCACTGACCGACTGCCCGCGGGATCGCTGGGCCTGAAGATCGTCGGCGTGAGCGACGTCCACTTGGGGCTCGGTACGACCCGCGACGATCTCAGTCGCTATGTGGATCTCATCAACGCCCAGCATCCGGACATCATTCTGATCAGTGGCGACCTGATCGATAACGACGTCCGACCGGTGGACGAGGCGGCGATGGACGAGGAGCTCAACCGTCTACATGCCACGTATGGCATCTACATGGTGCCGGGCAACCACGAATACCTCAGCGGAATCGATGCCTGCAAGCGCTTCATCCGCGGACGCACAAACATTCATCTGCTCATGGACTCCGTAGCTACCCTGCCGGGCGGCATACGGATCGTGGGGCGAGACGATCGCACGAACACGGCGCGAAAGACGCTGCCGGAGCTGATGAACCGCATCGACACGGTGGTGCCCATCATCGTGCTCGACCATCAGCCGACCGACTTGACGCAGGCTGAACGCGCCGGGGTAGACCTGATCTTCTGCGGACATACGCATCACGGGCAGGTTTGGCCGCTGAACCTCGCCACCGATCGACTCTTCGATGTGGCCTATGGCTACACACGCCGCGGCCGGACGAACATCTATGTTTCCTCGGGTCTCTCGCTCTGGGGGCCGCCCTTCCGCATCGGCACACGCTCGGAGCTGGTTGTCTTCCGACTCATCCCCGCTGAGTTATGAGGGTCTTCCTGCAAGCGATCTTCGGGCAGCTGCTCTTCACCCTCTACATCTACCTCCGGGGGCGCGCTGTCTTGCCGAAGCGACGCCGATGGCGCCTCCTCTACACGCTCTTCTTTGCTGCCGAATGGGCCCTGTACTTCTTCGGCTACTTCACGCACTCGGAACTGCCGGACAGCGTCATGGTGCCGATCCTTATGATCTGTGGCACGTGGTACATCGCGTCCATTTATCTCGTCACCGGGCTACTCTTCTTCGATCTCTGCCGTTGGATCTACCGCCGTCGGCCGGGCTGGTTCCCCGCATGGATCGCGGCGAACGCCCTCCAGCTGAGGCGTGGCGCCTACCTGCTGCTGGCCCTTTTCACGGTTGGGCTGATGATTCAAGGTTATCACAACGTCGAAGACCCCAGAGTGAAACACGTCCGGATCACCATCCCCAAGTCCACGCCCGGGCGAGACAGCCTGAAGGTGGTGCTGATGACGGACACCCACTTCGGCGAGTCGATCGGTAAGCGCAACGCCCAACGGTTCGTGGCCCTCAGCAATGCCGAGCAGCCGGACATGGTCGTCATCGCTGGCGACGTGATCGACTACGAGCTGCGCATCGCCGCCCGCGAACACATCGAAGAGGATCTGCGTCGGCTCCGCGCCCCCTTGGGCGTCTACATCACGCTTGGCAACCATGAATATCGCGCCAACCGCATCGCCAAGCAGCGGTGGCTCCGACGCACGGGGGGGACGCTACTGATCGACTCCGTCGTGCAGCCCGACAGCACCTTCACCCTCATCGGCCGCGACGACTACACCAATCGCCATCGCGCCGCCCTGAGCCAACTCATGCGCGGGGTAGACACGAGCCGCCCCGTGATCGTGGCCGACCATCAGCCTAAGTTTCGCGAGGTGGTGATGAACGGCGCCGACCTCGGCCTCTTTGGCCACACCCACGCGGGGCAGATCTGGCCCTTCTCGTGGATCATTAAGCTGGCCTACAAACACACCTACGGATACTTCCGCGAGGGGCCTGCGCAGTTCTACATCTCGTCCGGCATCGGTTGCGCCGGTCCGCCCTATCGCATCGGCACCCGCTCCGAACTGGTGGTGCTGCATATCCGCTTTGAGAAGCCTGCCAGCCCCGGCCAATGAGTCGGGAGGCACAACAATAAGTAACCCCTACCCCCCTCCCCCACGATGCGCAACAAACTGCTCCCCCTCCTGCTGCTGAGCCTGGCTACGACCATCGCCCATGCACAATCCGAAGGCTTGGCCGACAGCCTCGCGGCCGATCTCCGCATGATCCGTCAAGCCACTGCACGACACACCGACCTCTGGGGCCTTGACCTCTACGGCCCCCTCCTTTTCATCGACCCCGAGACACGCGTGGCCTACACCAACGAGCCGGACAGCGCGGGCCTGTTTCGGCCCTGCGGCTCCCTCTATGCGGGCCGCCTGCCGGAGGATGTCCTCACCGCCAACACCGCCACGAAGTGGGGCGGACGGACGTGGGCAATGATCCTCCTGCCCCTGCCTGACGATCCGACGGATCGCACCGTCTTGCTGGCTCACGAACTCTTCCACTGCGCCCAACCCCGACTGCACTTCACGGGCCAAGGAGGCGACAACGCACACCTCGACTCGGAGTCGGGGCGCGTACTGATGCGGCTCGAGCTGGAGGCGCTCCGAGATGCCCTACGCGCCACCACGCCCGAAGAGCGCCGCTCGCACCTCACCCATGCCCTCGCCTTCCGCACGGAGCGTCACCGACGTTTCTCCGGCGCCGCAGCGTCCGAACATGCCCTGGAGTGCAACGAAGGACTGGCGGAGTACACCGGCCAGACCGTGGCCAGCCTGTCAGCCGACCAAGCTCGGGCTTACCTCATCGCACGCATCGACGCCCTGCTGGGCATGCCCACCTTCGTCCGCTCGTTTGCTTACGCCACCCTGCCCGCTTACGGTTGGCTCGCCGCCGACACCGCGCCCGATTGGCATCGCACCATCACGGACGAGACGCCCATCACGGACCATCTCGCCCGGCTCTTCGGCCTCACCCTGCCCGACAGCCTCCCCGCGTCATGGGTCGCGGCCTATCATGGCGACATCATCATCCGCCAAGAATCCGCTCGCGAAGCCGACCGGAAGTCGCTCATCGACAGCCTCCGCGCCAGCCTCGTGGACGGCCCACACCTGACCCTGCCCCTCCGCGCCATGCAGTTCTCCTTCAACCCGAACACCCTCATCTCGCTCGGCAGCACCTTGGGCACCGTCTATCCGCAGCTCCAACTCACCGACCTCTGGGGCACCCTCGACGTAACGGACGGCGGCGCGCTGATCTCGCCCAGCTGGACGACCATCACCGTCCGTGCCCCACACACCACGAGCCCCACCGGCGCCGTCGGCTCCGGCTGGCGGCTGACGCTTGCTCCGGGCTACCAGATCGTCCGCCGCGCCAAGGATTACGTGTTGGAGCGGAAGTGATCGAACGCGCCCCCAAAAGGCGGTCTGTTTTGTAGGCCAACACCCCGTCGGGGCCCAAAAGGCGGTCTGTTTTACAGGCCAACACCCCGTCGGGGTCTAAAAAGTGCCGCCCGTTGTAGACTTCTTTACTTCTGCCTATACATTTGTCCCCCGTCGGACGGCGGAACTCTTTACTGGCGTCCGATGGGGAGGGCCAATCGGCGTCCGGCCTCATCCCATGAAGATAAAGAGCACATACAATCACCCTATCCCCCCTTTTCAAACAAATGGCAAGGACAATCGAGATCAAAAAAATCGGAACGGATAAGCTGGATAACTCGCTCCATGTGCGTTACCACAGCGAACTCTATGGCATCGTCCATCGGTTCGATCTGACCAAAATCGGTCTCCCGAACGAGCTGATGAACGAATGGGATGGCGACCTCAAGGTGGAAGGCAACATCAACAAGGAAGCGCTGATGAATGTCAACACCGAACTCATGGACAAGAAAGATGCGGAGCGTGACAGCCTGCTCACGTTCATCTTCAGCCTGATCCGTGACTATCGCCTCTCGCCCGAAGCAAGCGAAGCAGAAGCAGCCAAAATGCTTTACACCCTGATCCGCGCTTACGATGGCTTACAGAAAAAGTCTAACGACCGCGAATCGGCTGACATCGATGGCTTATTGACAGACCTCAGAAGCGAGAAATACGCTTCGCACGTGACCACCCTCCGGCTTACCAACGCCGTAAACAAGCTGGAGACGGTCAACAAGGAGTTTGACGCCTACGCCTCTAAGCGCACTCAGGATCGCACCGCCTCCGCCAAGCTGCCCCCTGCACGCGTGGCACGCGCCAAGACGGACGAGGTGCTCGACCAAATCTTCTTCGTGCTCCAAAACGCCTACAGCTTCGGCAAGGCGCCCGTGGAGAAAGACCTCATCGCCACGATGGTCGACGAGATGAACACACGCACCAGTGAGCTGAACGAGGTCTATCGCCAAAGTCAGGCTCAGAAGAAGGCCGCTAAGCAGCCCAAGGAGCCCAAGACGCCCAAGGAGCCTAAACAGCCCAAAGAGCCGAAGGAACCGAAGCAGCCAGACACGCCCAAGGACCCGAAGGATCCCAAACAGCCGGGCAAACCGGGCGAGAAGCCCAAACCCGGTGGCGACGACGGTGGCCCCGACATCCATCTGCCGGAGGAATGACGAAGAGGCGGCCAGGCACCGACGGGTGAGGCCACTCACCGGGTGTTCTGGCCGCTTGCTATCGCTCCCACTACGTGTCGCACGCAAAAAAGGAAGGCGCCTCCCCTCTGTTCGTTCCGAGGGTGAAGCGCCTTCCTTCTTTGTGGGGTGACTTCGGGGGGTCAGATGCCCAACGTGCGGCGAAGCTCGGCCACTTGGGTGTCCCACAGCTCGATCGCGTCCGCCTTTTCGTCCGGCGTAGCGAAGTCGGTTATCTCGAGCGCCGTGGCGCCGGTCAGCTCAATGTGGTGTATGATGAACTCGAAGTAGCTCGCCGCCTCCTCGTCGTCCACCCAATGGAAACGGATGCAGACCTCGGGCTCTAACTTGATGACGACCGCCTGCTCCTGCACTTTCCGCCAAGTGAAGGTGTAGGTCTGTGAATGGATATTGACGTCGTCAGCAAACCAGGACGAGAGTCCGCGCGGCGTAGTCAGATGATTCCACAAGCTGTGGTTCGACACCTTGTCGAAGATGTACTCGATATGGAACTTTTCCTTTTGCATACACATAACCTTTTGTTTTTGTGGGCGCAATATACGACAAGGCCTGCATTCCGCCCCGGGCTGCCTTGCGGCCGCCTCCCCAAGTCCGACCGGCCGCGAGGCAGGACGCCCCACCCTCGGAGCCTCGGTTCACGGGCCCCCTCGATCGTCGAAATCGGCCTACTTTTGCGCCGCTCGCCTCCACTTGCGAGCCGTAACTATTGCTATTATGACTCCTATTCAATCAACGATCCTGCGCGCCGCACTGGCGGGGTGCCTGGCCTGGGGAATGGCCTGGGGCGCTAAGGCGCAGATAAGTCTGGGGGGCACACCTCCCAGCTTCCGCTATGAACAGACGCTGCGCAGTCGAGCCGCGGCCGAGAAGGTGGCCGTGAACTTCAGCATAGCCGACGAAAAGCTGGTCGGCAGCTGGCGCGAGAGCGAGGGATTGGCGCCGCGGTGCGTCTCCCGACTCATCGACGTCAAGATGAACCCCCAGAACGCCGGCGCGTGGACCACCCTCCCCGACGGCCAGACCATCTGGCAGCTGGAGATCGAGGCCGAGGGCGCACAGGCCCTGATGCTCTATTACGCCGACTTCCTCATCCCCGAAGGTGGGCGCCTCTACCTATATAATCAGGACAAATCGGAGCTGTTGGGGGCCTATACCCACGCCACCAACCCCGACGGCGGACGCTTCGCCACGGGTTTCATCTCGGGCGATGCCATCACGCTGGAATACGCTCCGGGCCCGGACGGCCGTCAGCCACGACTGGAGATCGAGGCCGTGGGGTATGGCTACAACCTGCCCGAGGGCGACCGTACGTGGCGACAAGGGGCGCAGCTCCGACGGACAGCGGCCTCGTGCGAGGTGAACGTGAACTGCTCCGAGGGCGACTCCTGGCAAAACGAGAAGCGGGGCGTCTGCCAAATGATCCAACGGATCAACGACCGCGGCTACGTCTGCACCGGCGCCCTGCTGAACAATACGGCTCAGGACCTGAAGCCCTACATCCTCACCGCCACCCATTGCGGACAAGATGCCACCGGCGTCAAGGCTACCGACGAGGAGCTGCGCCAGTGGCAGTTCATCTTCCATAAGGCGTACAGCACCTGCCGCAGCGACGGGCAAACGACGCCCACGCGCAGCATGGTGGGCTGCACCCGCCTGGCCTCCACGCCTACCCACGGCGGATCGGACGGACTCTTGCTGTTGCTCCGGCAGAGCATCCCGGAGGATTACAACGTCTACTATAACGGCTGGGATCGCAGCGAGCAGGCCTCGGCCTGGGGCATCTCGCTCCATCACCCGCAGGGCGACTACATGAAGATCTCGACCTATACCCGCCCCCTGACCTCGGCTACGTTCTACGGCGAGGGTAGCCTGGAAGGTGCGCCGAATGCCCACTGGAACGCCGTCTTTGCCCAGACCGACAATGGCCACGGTGTGACCGAGGTGGGTTCGTCGGGTGCACCGCTCTTCAACAGCAGCCACCGCATCGTGGGTTCGCTGACGGGCGGCACGTCGGCGTGCACAAAGCCTGAGGGCGACAACCTCTATGGCAAGCTCAGCTATCACTGGAACAAACAGGCGGGCACAGACACGCACTTCGACCGTTTCCTCGACCCCACGAACAGCGGCGTGGAGGTGCTCGATGGACGTTATCACCGCAGCGCCAGTGCTCCGAGCGGATTGAAGGCTGTCATGGATAACGGGCGCGTACGCCTGACGTGGACAGCCCCGACTTCGGGCGCTCCCCGTACCTACTACATCTATCGCAACCAAACGAAGATCGGCGAGTCGACCACGACCTCCTACATCGATGCGACACCGGGACAGGGGACGCTCGCCTACGCCGTGACCGCCGTCTATGCGTCCGGCAACGAGTCGAACGGCAGCACGACCCTCCTCGAACAGGTCGCCCTCAAGGCACCGACGAACGTGAAGGTGACACGCACCACCAATGGCCGGGCGGCCGTCCTCTGGGAGGCCCCCGTGTACGAGCAATCCATCTACTGGGGCGGCTCGCGGGCACACTATCAGGTGAACGTGAACAATACGGGCGAATCGCGTCCCTTCTATTTCGGCCAACGCTGGGAGCCTACGGACATCGCGCCCCTGAACCTCCGCACCATCACCGCCGTACGCTTCTCCCCCACACGCGGCAACACGTATGAAGTCTACATCTCACAAGGTCGCCGTGTCTACCGACAGGCCATCACGCAGACCTTCACCTACGGCGTGACAAACACCGTGACGCTCACCACGCCTTTCACCATCGACGGTGCCGAAGCGCTCACGGTCGCCATCTATGTGGCCCACCTCACGGCCGACGCCACCAACTTCCCCGCCGTCTGTGACGAGGGCCCCGCCATCGATGGCAAGGGCGACCTCTACTCCTTCGACGGCCACGCTTGGGAACGTCTGCACACGGGCAAGGACGCGGCGAAATTCAACTACAACTTCTTCCTCTCCGCCGTGGTCAGCTCGCGCAGGGGAGTGCAGGAAGAATGCGGCACGAATGCAGACTGTCGTCGGGCACAAGTGCTCCCCCCGTCTGATGTTACGCCTCGCCTGCGCAGTGCACGGGTGGAGGACGTCAGCGAACGTGCAGCGCTGCGCAGCATGCAGCCCTATGCCTTCCCCGAGGTGACGGGTTACACCATCTATCGCGATCGCGCCAAGCTGGCCACCGTCGGCACCACACCGACGCGCTACACCGATCCCTCAACGCTGACGCGGACGGTGAACTATCAGGTGGCAGCTGTCTATGGTCGCAGTGAGAGCGAACCGAGCGCGGTCGTGTCCTTCACCCCGACGGCTAACGCCGAGGTGGGTGCCACTGAGCCAGCCATCTACCCAAATCCCTTCGGCGATTACCTCACCCTCAGCGCCCCCGACCGCGTCAGCCAGATTGAGATCTTCGGCGCGGACGGCCGACTCCTGCTGAAGCAGGATCGCCCGGGCACGACGGTCGACACACGCACACTCCCCACGGGTGTCTGCCTGATTCGCCTCACACTGCACGATAACTCGCAACGCACGCTCCGTGGCCTCAAGCATTGACGTGACGCTCACCCCCGACGCCGACGAGTCGCTGCGCCGCTTCGTCCATTCGCTGCCCGAGACCTTCGAGCAGGGCGGCCGGGTGATCTATCGCCAGCGCAACGAGATCCGTGTGTTTGACCTCCCGGACGGCCGCCAGATCAACGTGAAGCGTTATCGCGTGCCGCCCCTCCCCCTACGTTTCGTCTACACGTTCTTCCGTACCCCCAAGGCTCGACGCGCCTACGACTATGCGCTGCGCCTACGTCAAGCGGGCATCGAGACGCCCACACCGCTGGCCTGCCTCATCGAACGGCAGGGCGGACTGCTCCGCCGCAGCTACTTCGTCAGCGAGCAAGTGCCCCACGACCGCAACTTCTACGAGTTCGGGCGCGGCGGCATTGACGGTCGGGAGGACATCCTCCGCGCCTTCGCCCGCTTCACAGCGCGGGTGCACGAGGCGGGGTTCCTGCACGCCGACTATTCGCCCGGCAACATCCTCTTCCGGAAGGGCGCCCAAGGCATAGACTTCTGTTTGGTCGACATCAACCGCATGCACTTTGGCCCCGTATCGGTGCGCAGTGGCTGCGAGAACTTCGCCCGACTGTGGGGCGGAGATGGGATGTTCTTCCTGTTGGCCAAAGTGTATGCCGAGGCACGCGGAGCAGACGAGGTGCAATGCACGGCGTGGATGCTCTCGGCCCGACGGGCTTTCTGGCGACGCTTCGCCCGTAAGCGCCCGCTGCCTATCGCCCTGGATGATGTGGCGGCGGAGGGCCACCGGAAGAAGTTGTCCGTGATCCTTTCCACCTACAACCAGCCCGAGTGGCTCGAGAAAGTGCTTTGGGGTTACGAGGCGCAGACGGATCGGCGCTTCGAGGTGGTGATTGCCGACGACGGGTCGGACGACCGCACCCGGAGCTTGATCAAACGCATGCAGGGCGAGGTGACCTTCCCCATCCGCCACGTCTGGCACCCGGACAACGGCTTCCGCAAATGCGAGATCCTGAACCGAGCCATCGCAGAGGCCACGACGGGCTACCTGCTTTTCAGCGACGGCGACTGCATCCCGCGCTGCGACTTCGTGGCCGTGCACCTCGCACGCCGTGCACCAGGGCGCTTCCTCAGTGGCGGCTACCACAAGCTGCCGATGGCGACGTCGAAGGCTATTACCCGAGACGACATCCTCAGCGGCCGGTGCTTCCGCAGCCCGTGGCTCAAGTCGCACGGCATGCCGCGGTCGTTCAAGAACAACAAGCTCACCGCCTTCGGCCTCAAGGAGCGTCTGCTGAACGCCTTCACCCCCACGCGCCCGACATGGAACGGGCACAACGCCTCGGGCTGGCTCCTCGACATCTTGGCTGCGAACGGTTTCGACGAACGCATGGCCTATGGCGGCGAGGACCGCGAGCTGGGCGAACGCCTCGAGAACGCAGGCATCCGTGGCCGACAGATCCGCTACTCCGCCATCTGCCTCCACCTCGACCATTCGCGCGGCTACGTCACACCCGACGCTCTCCGCTTCAACCGTGCCCTGCGCCGCGAAACACGCACCCATCGCCTGACCCGCACACCCTTCGGCATCGTCAAGGAGGAGCAGCCGAAACAACAGCCAGAAGTATGAAGGAGGCACGTGTGCACAACCATCGGATGGGGTGTGATAACGCCGGCGACACTGTCGCCAGGGCTACCATGGGGTGTGATAACGTCGGCGACACTGTCGCCAGGGCTACCATGGGGTGTGGTAACGCCGGCGACACTGTCGCCAGGGCCACCATGGGGTGTGATAACGTCGGCGACACTGTCGCCAGGGCCACCATGGGGTGTGGTAACGCCGGCAGACATTCTGCCGAGGCCCTCATGGGGTGTGGTGACACCGGCAGACATTCTGCCGAGGCTATCATGGGGTATGATGACGCCGGCAGACATTCTGCCGAGGCCCTCATGGGGTGTGATGACACCGGCAGACATTCTGCCGAGGCTATCATGGGCGATAGAGTAGAAAAAGAAGACATTCCCCTCGGATCAGAGGTGCTTGGCAGACCCTGCCTCGGCGATACTAACCATAAGAAGGCCCCATCTCTTTAGACAACCCGTGTGTACGGCAAACAGATCATAAACACCCGATAAGATGAAAGCGTTTCAGCTATTCAAGTACAATTCAACCGATATAAGACTCCAAAAAGTAGAGATTGACCGGCCTCGTATCCGCCCCAATGAAGTGTTGATCGAGGTCAAGGCCGCCGGGGTAAATCCTCTCGACAACCTGATAACTCGGGGTGAAGTCAAACTCGTAACGCCCTATCGATTTCCCTTGACTATGGGAAATGAATGCTCGGGCATCGTGGCCGAAACAGGGCCTGAGGTGCACGACCTCTCCGTTGGAGATAGGGTTTTTACACGCCTCCCGACTGACCAGATCGGCGCCTTTGCCGAGTATGTCGCCGTTCCTGCTGTTGCCGTAGCTCACATGCCGCAGGAGCTTGATTTTATCGAAGCTGCAAGCATCCCGCTTACGGCACTTACAGCCTACCAGGCATTAGAGTTAATGGCTCCCAAGGCAAGCGAGCACATCTTCATTTCCGGCGGATCTGGCGGTCTCGGCGCCATGGCTATCCCTTTAGCCAAGGCGCGCGGACTTGTTGTTTACACCAATGGAAACAAAGCGAGCCGCGAACGGGTACTGGCGCTTGGTGCCGACCGATACTTGGACTATCGGCAAGAGGATTACCTCAAGGAGCTGTCGCCCGTGGACTATGTCTTAGACAGTGTCGGCGGTAAGGAGCTGAGCAAACAGATCCAACTGCTCAAGGCGGGAGGCATGATTGTCTCCTTACGAGGACTGCCCAATGGGCGCTTTGCCAAACGCTTCGGGTTGCCATGGTGGAAACAAAGCCTCTTCTCGCTCGTTGCGCACCGCTTAGATCGGGAGGCACGGGCACGGAATGCGACGTATGAATTCCTATTCGTAGAGGCTAACGGCAGACAGCTTACCGAAGTGGCACACTTGATTGAAAAGCAAGGCATCCGTCCCTCGATTGATAAAGTCTTTGCTTTTGAACAAGCCAACGAGGCACTGGCCAAGGTGGCTCAAGGCGGCTCTGCGGGCAAAGTGATACTGAGCCTTGCCAATTAATAGAAACAACCGGCGGACAGATGAACCGCCCCGACATAGAACAATTCTCTAATTACGGCCAAAGGCCGATAACGATTCTGATAATATGATCCTATTCAACGAATTTAAGCGGGAATACGAGGCTATCCGCACCGAGATTGACGCGGCTCTGCGCCGTGTGCTCGACTCCGGCTGGTACATCCTCGGGAAAGAAGGCGAGGCCTTCGAACGTGAGTTTGCCGACTACCTCGGCGTCCGACACTGTGTGGGCGTGGCCAACGGTACCGAAGCCATCGCTCTGGCCTTGCGCGGCATGGATATTGGCCCCGGCGACGAGGTGATCACCACCGACATGACCGCCTTCGCCACCGTCACCGGCATCGTACAAGCCGGCGCTACCCCCGTCGTCGTCGACATCCGTCCGGAGGATGGCCTCATGGACGAACGCCTCATCGAGGCACAGATCACCCCACGCACCAAGTGCATTGTCCCCGTCCACCTCTACGGGCAGAGCTGCGACATGGACGCCATCCTCCGTATCGCACGGGCGCACGGGCTGAAGGTGATGGAGGACTGTGCGCAAGCAGCAGGCACGACCTATCGCGACCGTAAGGCGGGAGGCTGGGGCGACTGCGCCGCCTACTCCTTTTACCCCACCAAGAACCTCGGCGCCTATGGCGACGGCGGTGCGATCACAACCAACGACGACGCCACGGCCGAACGCCTCCGCTCGCTGCGCAACTACGGTCAGACGGTGCGCTACCACCACGAATACGAGGGCATCAACAGCCGACTGGACGAGATGCAGGCGGCCATCCTGCGCGTCAAACTGCGCCACCTCGACGCTTGGAACGTCCGTAGGCGCACCATCGCAGCACGCTACCGCGCTGGACTGACGGCTGTGGAATGCCTGACGGAACATGCGTACGGCCTGCCGAACTACCACCTCTTTGTCGTCCGGGCTAAGGACCGCACCGCACTCTCCGAGCGACTGGCACGAGAGGGTGTCGGCACACTCATCCACTACCCCGTTCCCATCCGTCGACAACGTGCCTACCACGGCCCATGCAAGGACGTGCCCCGTACCCCGACCGACGACTTCGCCGACGCGATCCTCAGCCTACCGATGTATCCTACCCTCACCGACGAGGAGGTAGACACTGTGATTCGCGCCGTCAACCACGCATAAATTCACCACTAACCCTATACTGAAATGAAAAGAGTAATTGCAACCAACCAAGCGCCCGCGGCC
>ERZ772955.1391-NODE-1391-length-15385-cov-26.064971_pt1 | contig 15385 bp, 17 predicted proteins | sample MGYA00511133_ERZ772955 | MGnify/ENA primary metagenome ERZ772955 (study PRJEB29015, sample SAMEA2737914) | human oral metagenome | biome: human oral; feature: human-associated habitat; material: dental | place: China | collected 2149 ... | reverse complement strand
ACGGCTCTGACTATAATGTAGCAGGTATCTGCTCTGCAGACGGTCGTCACCTTGCCATGATGCCCCACCTGGAGCGTTCTGTCTTCCCCTGGCAGCAGGCATGGTATCCACGTGAACGCCGCCAGCAAGAGGTTACTCCATGGATTGAGGCGTTTGTCAATGCCCGCAAATGGGTTGAGAGCAAACTGTAAAATCAGACACATACGAGAAGAGGGGGCATCCGTACCCTCTTCTCTCATTATTCATGTATAATATCAGAAACGAAGTGCTTAGTGAGAACAACAAGATAACATCCCATCCTCGACAGCCATCCGACGACCTGTCACCATCTCCCAACGCCCGTCCCTTAACCCCTAAAGGCTTCTATTGGGATGCTTTCAAGACCTTTTTCAAGATCGGGGCTTTCACGCTGGGCGGCGGCTATGCCATGCTTTCTATCATCCAGAATGAAGTAGTGGAAAAGAAGCGATGGATTCCCAAGGAGCAGTTCATCGACCTGGTAGCCGTTGCACAGAGCTGTCCCGGTGTCTTTGCTGCCAATATCAGTATCTTTGTCGGCTACAAGATGCGAAAGACATCAGGTGCTCTCTGTACCTGCCTGGGAGCCGTCCTGCCCTCTTTCCTCATCATCCTCTGCATAGCCCTTTTCTTCCATCAGTTCATGGACATTCCCTGGATAGCCGCCATGTTCCGCGGCATACGTCCTGCGGTAGTGGCCCTGATCGCCGCTCCGACGTTCCAGCTGGCAAAGGACGCACGCATCACCCTGACAAACTGCTGGATCCCAGTCGTCACCACGCTGCTTATCTGGCTCTTGGGAGTAAACCCGGTATATATCATCATCGCAGCAGGACTGGGAGGCTTCCTCTATGGGAAGTTCATCAAGCCGACCGAGTAAGAATCTCTCCCTCTGAACCAACGGACAACGACTGAAGAGAAGTAATGGAGGGGAGACAGATTACCAACAGTAGAAATGCCATCCGGCTCTTAGCCCTATAACATCAGAAACAACAACATGATATACTTAGAACTCTTCTACACCTTCTTCATCATCGGACTCTTCGGATTCGGTGGAGGATACGGAATGCTGTCGCTGATACAGACCGAGACCGTCCTTAGACACCATTGGCTCAGCTCTGCCGAGTTTACCAACATCGTTGCCGTCTCTCAGATGACACCGGGGCCGATCGGCATCAACTCTGCCACCTACTGCGGATATACTGCCGTACACAACGCCGGCTTCGGTGGAGGAATGGCTGTTCTGGGAAGTATCACTGCCACCTTTGCCATCATTCTCCCCTCGCTGATACTGATGATTCTTATCAGCAAGATGTTTCTCAAGTACATGAACACGCCCGTCGTACAGTCAGTCTTTGCAGGTCTGCGACCTGTTGTGGTAGGCCTGCTGGCCGCCGCCACCTTACTATTATGCAACAGTGAAAACTTCTCGGCACCAACCGTCAATGTCTGGCAGTTCTTCATCAGCCTGTTCCTTTTTGCTGCCACCTTTATCGGTACGATGTGGATGAAGATAAACCCCATCCGAATGATCTGTTATGCGGCCTTTGCTGGATTGGTGCTGCTGTATTAGAAAATATTGCTGTCCGGTAAAAATAAACTGAAAGCTCTGCATCTCTTTATCCATCGGTGTTGCAGCCGTTTTACTTATCCAGGGGCTTGGTTTTCAGTTTCAAACTGTAAGCATTATAAAATGTGCTTATTTTGACAAGGAAAGCCCTATAATAACCAGATAAATTAATGAAACCATAAGTTTAAGTCTATTTTATCTAACACAGATAACTCCAAAAAGTTTTATCAGACACCAATAATTAGAAAAAGCCTCACCCCCGGCCCCTCTCCGAATGGAGAGGGGAGTAGAATACACTGTTCACAAGCGACTTTGCAGACGATGCTTTACCTTATCCTTTGTCGTCCAACAACCTTTCAATAAAACACTATAAACCACAAAAATCACGCAATACCTGCGATGACAAGTATTGCGTGATTTCGTATTGAGATATTGGTAACTGACTACCTCAATGAAGTTAATCCAGCTGACTCCTGTTTGTTCTTACATTATATGCAGCCAACGGAGGATGTCGTTGAGGTTGGCAAATATCATAAGGAGAATCAGCAGGGTGATGCCGACATATTCCGCACGGATCATGAACTTCTCGGAAGGTTTGCGGCGGGTAATCATCTCGTAGAGCAAAAAGACCACGTGACCGCCATCAAGTGCCGGGATAGGCAGAATGTTCATGAAGGCGAGGATGATGCTCAGGAAGGCCGTCATCGACCAGAACATGTACCAGTCCCAGTAAGGAGGGAAAAGGCTTCCGATAGCCCCGAAACCTCCGATGCTCTTCGCACCGTCAGCCGAAGCGAGGTAACGGAAATTGCCGACATAGCCGCGCAGCACGTTCCAGCCATGCTTGATTCCGGCCGGGAAACTCTCGAAGAAGCCATATCTCTCCTGCACCGGTTTGTAATAGGTGGCAAGCGTCGCCTGAAGAACACCCAGTTTGAGGTCGGGTGTCAGCACCATCTTCACAGTATCGAGCTTCTCCACGCCCTTGTGCTGTACGGTCAGGACCACCGAGCGGGCCGCCAGCGAATCCTTGTGCGTATTCTTCACGGACATGACATCATCGAGCACGCCCATCTGATAGTTCATGTCGCTCCATGTCTCAATCTTCTTGCCATTGACCGTTCTGATGAGGTCACCCGCCTTGATGCCCGCCCTGGCAGCAGGCGAACCGCCCATCACACTGTCGACCTGTGCCGGGATGAACGGCTCGACGAAGTAAGGACGGGTCTTGATCATCGGCAGCATATCCATGTCGCCGGGCAGCGCAATGCTGTGCTTCTTGCCGTTACGCAGTACATCAACACGTTTCGCCTGGGCTATCTGGCGGAAGAAGTCGCCGTTCACATTGGCATATTCACGGAAAGGTCCCTGGTCCGTCCCGAGCATGACATCATGGTCGCGGAAGCCCAGTGCCTTGGCATCAGCATTGAAACGCATACCCATGCTCATGTCCGACACCTTGAAATAAGAATCACCCCAGGTGAACATGATCATCGAATAGATGAAGAGCGCAAGGACAAAATTGACCAGCACGCCACCCACCATGATCAGCAGCCGCTGCCATGCCGGCTTGGTTCGGAACTCCCACGGCTGCGGCTCTTTCTTCATCTGCTCGGTATCAAGACTCTCGTCAATCATACCGGCAATCTTGCAGTAGCCGCCCAGCGGCAGCCAGCCCATGCCGTACTCGGTATCGTCCTTTTTCGGCTTCCAGCTGAAGAGCTTTCCTTTCCACTTCCCGATGTTCACATCGAAGAAGACAAAGAACTTTTCGACACGGACACCGAAGAGTTTCGCAAAGAACATATGTCCGCCTTCGTGAAGCAGGACAAGCAGAGAGATTGCCAGAACAAACTGTAACAATCTGATCAGAAATGTTTCCATTATCTATTTACAACTTATTGATTATTCATAATATCCTGTGCCACACGGCGTGCCTCGGCATCCGTCTGCACGTAAACCTCATAGTCGGGATTGCTGTCGAAGGCAACCTGCTGCATGGTCTGCTCGATGATGTCGCCCATGGCGAGGAACGAGCACAAGCCACGCCGGAAGCCCGCATTGACTATTTCGTTGGCCGCATTGACAATGCACGGCATATTTCCGCCCTTGTTGATTGCCTCGTAAGCCATGGCAAGGCACTTGAACATCTCCACATCCGGCTCGAAGAACTCCAGCGGCTGGCGGAACAGGTCGAGACGGGCGCCGTTCAGATGCAGCCGTTTCGGGAACGAGAAAGCATACTGGATGGGCAACCGCATATCGGGAACCCCCAGCTGCGCCTTCACACCACCGTCACGGAACTGCACCGCACTGTGGACGATAGACTGCGGATGGACGAGTACCTGTATCTTATCGGCCGGTACACCGAAGAGCCACTTCGCCTCTATCACCTCAAAGCCCTTGTTCATCAGCGATGCGGAGTCGATGGTGATCTTGGCCCCCATATCCCATGTTGGATGCTTCAGAGCATCAGCGGCAGTGACCGTCTTCAGCTGCTCGTGCGTAAACCTGCGGAAAGGACCGCCCGAACAGGTGAGCAGAATCTTCTCAATCTCGTTGCCGTCCTCGCCGACAAGGCTCTGGAAGATGGCACTGTGCTCGCTGTCAACCGGCAGGATAGGTGTATGATGCTGCTGTGCCAGCTGAAGAATCAGCTCGCCGGCAACGACAAGCGTCTCCTTGTTGGCAAGGCAGATTCTCTTCTTCGCCTTGACGGCATGGATGGTCGGAGCAAGACCGGCATAGCCCACCATCGCCGTCAGCACCATGTCAATGGAAGGGGATTCGACGATCTCTTCCAATGCCTTGCTGCCACAATACACCTTTACATCGGGCATATCGGCCAGTTCTTTTACCAGAGGTTCATAGAAAGTCTCGTCGGCAATGACCACGGCGGCGGGATGGAAACGGCGTGCCTGAGCAGCAAGCTCTTTCCAACGGCGGTTGGCCGTGAGTGCATAAGCCTCATAAAGGTTGGGGTGCTGGCTGATTACATCCAGTGCCTGCGTACCGATGCTGCCCGTCGAACCTAATATACAGATTTGTTGTTTCATTCTATTTTTTACAAAGTAAATCAAAGATCAAGCAGCCCGGCAGGGATGCGCATTGCAATCGTCTGCTTTTCTGCATCTACCTTCACTATCAGGTCTGTACTGGCAGGAATCAATCGTTCTTCATCTTCCGGTGTCATCACCTCAAGGAGCGTATTGATTGTCGTTTCATCGATTGAAACAATCCTGCCGACAGTCTTTCCTGTAGCCTTGTCTATCAGGGTATAGCCAACGGCTTGTGCCCATGATACATCAGCGGTTCCTTCTTCTGCAAGTTTGCGCGGAAAGTAAACCTCACTTCCCGTCAGTTCACGTGCCTGCGCCTCGGTATCGACATCACAGAACTTCATCAGGACTACTTCGTCCGAACGGAAGCGGTATTCCTCCATGAAGAAAGGTACAAGTATTCCGTCTATGTCCAATAGCAGATAATCGGCATCAACGGCATCAAACACATCATCGGAGAACTGCATCTGCAGCTCTCCGTGTACGCCGTGCGGTTTCCCGATGCGGCCGATTTTATAGACCTCTTCTTTCCTTATCATCTTTTTCTGTTAAATCAGCGGTCCTGATACATGATTGCTTACTTCAATCCCCAATTGTGCATTATGAAGAAAGGGGTCGACCTATTTGCGGAAAACCGTCTACCCTTTTGCGGAAAAAGGTAGACCCTTTTTGTCTGGAGCCTAAACACGCTTGGTCAAGGAATAGGTTTCACAAGGCTATGAGGCTAACATATTTCGGCTCTGCGGATCTTTGCCCCCAATGCGTTCAGGCGTGCCTCGATGTTCTCGTAACCGCGGTCAATCTGTGCGATGTTGTCAATACGGCTCGTTCCTTCCGCTGTCAAGGCTGCAATAAGCAAGGCGATGCCGGCGCGGATGTCAGGACTTGACATACGTCCGGCGCGGAGTTTCCTGCCGTTGTCATGTCCGACAACTACGGCGCGGTGAGGATCACAGAGAATAATCTGCGCCCCCATGTCGATGAGTTTGTCGACGAAGAACAGCCGGCTCTCAAACATTTTCTGATGGAAAAGCACGCTGCCCTGTGCCTGCGTCGCCACAACGAGGAGCACGGAGATGAGGTCCGGTGTCAGTCCCGGCCAGGGCGCATCGCTGATGGTCATAATTGTTCCGTCAATAAAGGAATCTATCACGTAATGGTCCTGGCGGGGAATGATGAGGTCATCTTCATCCTCAATGATCTGCACGCCCAGCCGGCGGAAGGTATTGAGAATCGGGCCGAGGTTGGGAATCGATACATCCTTGATTCGTACGCCGTCTCCCACCATAGCTGCCATTCCGACAAACGAGCCGACTTCTATCATATCCGGGAGAATCCGGTGTTCTGCCCCATGCAGCGTCTTCACACCCTCTATGGTAATCAGGTTGCTGGCTATACCGCTGATTTTTGCACCCATCGCATTGAGCAGGTGACAGAGCTGCTGGATATACGGTTCGCAGGCAGCATTGTATATCGTCGTTGTTCCCTCCGCCAGCACGGCAGCCATGATGACGTTGGCCGTACCCGTCACCGATGCCTCGTCCAGCAGCATATAAGTGCCGGCAAGGCGGTCGGCCTGTATCTCGTAGACATCACGGTTCTCGACACGTCCGAAGTGTGCCCCGAGGTTCTTGAAACCCAGGAAATGCGTATCGAGACGGCGGCGGCCGATTTTATCCCCCCCCGGCTTGGCTATCGTCGCCTTGCCGAAGCGACCTAACAGCGGACCAATCATCAGTACGCTGCCACGCAGGGACGAGCATTTCTTCACGAAGCCGGTACTCTCCAGATAGTCAAGGTTCACATCGTCTGCCTGGAAAGAGAAGTCGTTCGGAGCGAGCTTTCTCACCTTCACGCCGATGTCCTGCAGCAGTTTGATGAGGTTGTTCACATCAAGGATGTCCGGAACATTACGGATGATGACCTCTTCCGTCGTCAACAGGGTTGCACAAATGACTTCCAAGGCTTCATTCTTCGCACCTTGCGGGGCAATCGTGCCACTCAGCCGATGTCCACCTTCAATGATAAAGGATTCCATGTTCGTCGTCTTACTTTTTCTTCTTGTTACGAGGCTGGGCAAAATCACGGGCATTGATTCTCTCGAACTTGAAAGTATCAAGGTCGAGCTGAATCTTTCCATCGGTGAAACGGGCAAGGTCTGACGCCACTTTCTCGTCGTCGCTCGAGCCGTGCCCCCACTGCATCAGACTGCGTTTCATCTGATTGGCGACAGAACGGACGAAAGCATCCCGCCGTTCACCGGGCTCCATGGTCTTCAGCTGTTCGAAAGCCTCAAAGAGCAGTTTGCCGTAATGTCTTACGGGAATCTTCGACATGGGATAGGTCATCGGCTCCGGCTTCGTGGCGATCTTCAAGGCCTGCGATACGTCGCAGGGATAGTCTATATCCAGCTTGAAATTGGCCATCAATGCCAGATGGTCCCAGAGTTTCTCCATGTGGTCGTAATTTCCACGGTTCTGGGCATTCATCCTGTCCATAATGGCGACAATGGCTTCTGCACACCGCTGACGCTCTTCCTTGGTAGGGAGCGTCATGGCATAATCTACCATGTTCTGTATTTCTCGCCCATACTGTGGCAGTATGAGTCTCTCGCGCTGTGTGTTGTAATCTAATCCGGGTATGTTCATTGGATGATGGGTGATGATAGGCGATGAATAAGATAATAAACGGTGATAGGCTTTCCCTACAGCAGCGGTTTCGCCTTCTTGGCAACAAAGTCCTTGAGATAGAATGGGACGTAATACGCTACATCCTCGAACTTCTCCTCCGCCATGCGCTTCTCTGCCAGCGGAAACATATTCTTTGCCAGTGCGTCAATGCCCTTGATGAGGTGGGCATTCGGGTGATGGATGACCTCCATGCACTTCTCGGCACCATTGCCGAAGAAATAGACTGGACCACGGTCAAGATATTCTTTGTAGGTATGCCCGTCAACGACATCCGCCTGAATACCGCGGACCTCCTTCAGCGCACGGTCATAGACAGCAGAATACACCTCCATCCGGCGTGCATCGATCATCGGAACGAGGAGTGCATCGTCCTCGACAGCCTCATGGTGAAGCAGTACCGGCACAGCCAGCAACTCCAGTGTAGGCACAGCCAGCAGCTTCACACCACGCCCGTAGCAGATGCCTTTCGCCATGGACACGCCGACACGCAGTCCGGTGTATGACCCAGGACCGCCGCTGACTGCCACCGCATCCAACGACAACGCATGACTGTCTGTAAAGGCAAGTGCCTCGTCAACGAATGTTCCTAACTTCTCCCGATGCTTGGAATCGAGCGTATCCTGCTTCTCGAAGATACAGCTCCCATCCTGACTTACTGCAACGGAGCACACGTTTGTGCTCGTGTCAATATTCAATATACAAGACATAAATGACTCTTATATTCTAAATAACGTGCAAATATACTCCTTTTATTCCATATTTTTTGTACATTTGCAGAAATTTAACGCGAAAAGCTCATGATACTATCAATGACTGGCTATGGGAAAGCTACCATAGCCTACAAGGAAAAGAAAATCAATGTCGAAGTGAAGTCGCTTAACAGCAAGACACTCGACCTATCAGCACGCATCGCACCCCTCTACAGAGAAAAGGAAATGGAGATACGCCGCCTGCTCGCCCAGAAGCTGGAACGCGGAAAGGTGGATTTCTCCATCTGGATTGAGAAAGAGACGACGGTTGACGCCACGCCCATCAACGCCGCCCTCGTAGAAAACTATTATAATCAGATCAAGACCCTCTCCAAGAACACCGGCATCCCTGAACCGGCCGACTGGTTCACGACACTGCTGCGCCTGCCTGACGTCACGACGAAGACCGAGGTGGAAGTACTTGAAGACGGCGAATGGGAGGCTGCGCTGCAGGCCGTCAACAAGGCGGTAGACAAGCTCATCGAATTCCGCACCCAGGAGGGTGCAGCACTGCAGAAGAAATTTGCCGAGAAGATTGACAATATCGCTGTTCTCTTGAAGAACATCGAACCCCTCGAGCAGAGCCGTGTGCCGAAGATAAGAGAGAAGATCATCGAAGGTCTGAAGCTGATTCCGGAAGTGGAATACGACAAGAACCGTCTGGAACAGGAACTGATTTATTACATCGAGAAACTCGACATCAGCGAGGAAAAGCAGCGGCTCGCCAACCACCTCAAGTATTTCCGGGAGACCATGGACGAGAGCGGACACGGTGTCGGCAAGAAACTCGGCTTCATTGCCCAGGAGATGGGGCGCGAAATCAATACGACCGGCTCGAAGAGCAACCAGGCGGAGATGCAGAACATCGTCGTCAAGATGAAGGACGAGCTGGAGCAGATCAAAGAGCAGGTGCTGAATGCCCTGTAAGAAGCCCATCACCGCCCATCCTGCCTATCACCGCTTACCACCCGCCTATTATCGCTTATCACCGCCTACTCCCTCGGAGGGGCTTCCCCACCCGCAGGAGAGAATACAGAAAATAAAAACCATCATGGACAAACTTTCATCTGACCACCCGACAACCGGCACATCGCCAGTCACCCAAACACAGGAGACCGCATCCCACGACATCCCGTCAGGCGATTCCCTCCTTCAGAGAGGCGGGGGGAGGCTGATCTTCTCCGCCCCTTCCGGCTCGGGCAAGAGCACCATCGTGCAATGGCTGATGCGGGAACATCCGGAACTGCGGCTGGCATTCTCCATCAGCTGTACCACCCGGGCACCGCGCGGTACGGAGCAGAATGGCGTGGAGTACATCTTCCTATCGCCTGAAGCGTTCAAGGAAAAGATTAAGAATGGAGAGTTCCTGGAGTATGAAGAGGTATACGAAAACCGCTTCTATGGTACATTGAAGTCACAGGTGGAGAGCCAGACGGCAGCCGGGCAGAACGTGGTCTTTGATGTCGATGTCAAAGGCGGCTGCAACATCAAGAAGTTCTACGGCGACCGGGCCTTGAGCATCTTCATCCAACCGCCATCGATAGAAGAACTGCGCCGCCGACTCGTGGACAGACGGACCGACAGTGCCGAAGCCATCGAGAACCGCCTTGCCAAGGCTTCCTACGAACTTACCTTCGCTGACAAATTCGACCGGATCATTGTCAACGACAATCTCGAAAAGGCAGAACAGGAAGCATACGAGATTGTGAAAGAATTTATAGAAAGATGAACATCGGCATCTTCGGCGGTTCTTTCAACCCCATTCACAACGGACACCTCACACTGGCAAAGGCCTTTCTTGAGAAAGAAAAGTTGGACGAAGTATGGTTCATGGTATCCCCCCAGAATCCTTTCAAGGCAGACCAGGCACTGCTTGACGATCACCTTCGCCTGAAGCTGGTACAAAAAGCCACAGACAACAATCCGCACTTCAAGACCTCGGATTACGAGTTCCGTTTACCGAAGCCTTCCTACACATGGAACACCCTCCGGCACCTCAGCAGCGACTTCCCTGCCCACCGCTTCACGCTCCTTGTGGGAGGCGACAACTGGGCAGCCTTCAATCGCTGGTATCATGCCGAAGACATCCTCTCCCATTACCGCCTCGTAGTCTATCCACGCCGTGGCGAGCAGCTCTCAGACAATGCCCTGCCCCCCGGTGTAAGCATTCTCAGTACGCCCTTCATTGATATCAGCAGTACGGAAATCAGACGACGCATCCAGCAGGGAATGTCTGTCCGGGGGCTTGTACCGCCTGCCATCGAGACGGAAGTAAGTCGTCTTTATTAGCTCTTCCGCAGTCTGTTATCGTCCTTCCTCCCATTTAAGCAGATAACACTCCTGCCTCAATCCATTTACTCCGTGATCCGCTGTGACCCCATGAGAAAAACGGACTATTGTTTTAATCCTCAATTCCGCAGCGTTTTTCCTTGTGAGGCGATTTTATATGTTGAGATGTCTTTTGGGGGCTCAATATGCTGATATGAGGCTCTTCGGGGCTTCTTGGGGCTTGTCTGGGCATGAAATCCCCCACCCAAACCAATGGGGAATATGAGAACCACAAAGAAATGCTGCTTGTTCAAGGAATACTTCAGAGTAGTATGCTTTATTTGTATACAGGTTCAGAACGTTCCGCCTTCCTGTTCTCACCCATTTTGCCGGCACGCTGACAAAATGCAGGATAAAGGCTTTCAGCCTGCCTGTCTTTTTCAACGGCTTGACCTTTTCGCTGATATGGCGGACGAGATAGAAGTTCTTCAGCATGGCGGTAACCATCATGAAAACCATGTTCTCAGACATGAGGGAAAAGAGCATATATTCCAGTTATCCACATTGGTGTTTCCGTCACGGTTCTCACCTCCGACTATGATACCCCCGATGGAAGCCCAGCCCGGGAAATAACCATGGGCCTGCCTGTAGGAAAACTTTGCATCGAACTTGTGGGCAGGAACAAACTGGTGGTCAAAGTCCAGGTCAACATGGCTGCCTGCCTTTATAAGGTTCTCCCGTTAAATGCGTAGATTGGAAACAGAACAAAGGCTTATACACCTGTCTGGTATGACTATCCAAAAACAGACGGTCTCACAAAAAGGGGTAAAGCACAAGATAAGAATGCAGAAAAGGCAAACAGATACCATGTCTTTCCGTCTTCTACAAACAACTTGTTCCCATATCAATTAATGTTTGTAAACTATTTTCATACAACTCAAAACCAATACATGGTCTCTTGGCTTCTAAAAGACGCCCAATTGACTTGCAATAGATGCCCTTTTGAGGTCTAACTAACGCCCTTTTGATGTCCAATTAAGCACCTTTTCTTGCACGACTTTATAAATGACTGATTTGCTGTTGATTGCAAGCTTGCTTTTTACACGTGTTTTTGCCTTTATCTGTAGGTATTTTACCCGAAATTATGTCGTGATTTTTCAATCTGTTGTCTGCGTTTTTAATGAATTAAAATGAAAAGATTTTCTGCGTCGGAGGATGATAATAAAGTAGGTAGCCAAGACCGCCTTGGCCGTCTTTTTGTTTAACGCACAACTCCGGTTCTTCCTTTAAAGCTATACGAAAAACATCCACGCATTTAATGGAAGAACCCTTTATAAGCCCCATTCTCCGTATCATCCGTAAAAGTAAGGTGTTCAGTTTCTCTGCAGTGTTGAAACTGTAGGACCTGCCGGAGGTTTCGCTCTTGTAGACAATATTCTTCTCGTCAAGCTCCTTCTGTCGTGCCCCATAGTGTCGGCACAGGGTAACAGTGTAACAGACCTCTGCTTGAACTGTCCTATAAGCGCATTGATGTCCTCAAGTCATTCTCCACCACAAAGGCTGCTGAAGAAGAGAGGACCCAGAATGCTTCCATAGCTGAATGCCTTGCTGCTGCTTCCGCGTCTGCCCAACACGGATTCGGTAAGTTTTTCAAAGCCCAACCTTGAAAAAACGTCCATGATGTGATAAATTCCTCCGAAAGAAGTGATATTCTCGTTTTTAATTGCTACCTTTGTCATGTCAGATTTTTGCTTGTTTATTATTTGATAGCACTAAGATAGGTGAAAATTCTGACATATCAAAGTGTTTTGAGGACTTTGTTTCTCAGGCACTTGGAGTTCTCACAAGAAATTGTGCTGCGGAATTAAGGATAAACTGCAAAAATTTAACGGACTATTGTTTTAATTACTTTTGCAGACAATGGAAATGACATAATCGATGGTAAATTATAAAACGAAAAAGGGTAAGGAATATGAAAAGAAAGGTGTGTTCCTTTTTATTACTTATGTTGGCTGCAGCTAATTGCATGGCTTGCAGTCTTCCGTCCGACACAGCTGAGACAAGTGAAAAGTCAGGAAACCCATTGATAGAATACGGGTATGATGCCGAGGTTGATACTGTAACAGGATATTATGGGAAGCCGATTCAGCACTTGACAAGTTTTGTGAATAATACGATACAGCTTAGTTGTCCTACTCCAAACCGTTGGAAGGGATTTTATACATGGAAAGGATTTCGGATATCTGACTTTTATGTAAAGATGGGAGAAGCATCATTCAAAGGGATGAATGCCGCTGTTTTATCTCCGATAACCATGACGACAGCTGTTGACACTATTACGGATTCGATTTTCACCGACCGCCTTCTTGCGATAGAATACAAGGGAAGACGATGGGTTTACACCAATGTTATTCGCAACACGGAAGCTGAAACAATGCTGAGTTTTGAGAATATAACAGCAGGGGAGGAGGGTATAGAACTGAGTTTTGAAGCAGGACAAGGATACAAGTATGCCTATAACATCCTCATTAACATGTATGACGGGCAGCCATGCCTGTCCAATATTTATGTTGATGAACACAATTCGTCCGCAAAATATCAGGCAACGCATCAATTTGATTTTACTTCTTTTGGGGACGAAGGAGATTTCCCCCTTTATCGCTATCGACGCCATTTCCCGATGCTCCTACGTATGGGAAACTACGATGCCTTTGACGAATAACAGCCCCTGTCATCTACTTTATGGATAGCAATTACATACGGGACAAGTACTTAAAATCGCCATCGAAGTTGAATATCAAGTCCACTTAGTGTTGAAGAGTTGACCTGCTGAAGCCCGGAAGAGACGTGGTTACGGTCGAAGTAATGGGTGGTTGAACTGCGAAGGATGAGCATAAGATGGCTTGAAAAGTCAGCCCGTACAAAGAGACTATAACGCATTCCCCTGCCAAAGAAGGACGGAAAGCTGAAGGAGTAAAGTGGACCACGCTCATAGATGTAGATGCGGGAGGAGAAGTCGGCTGTGTGGAAGTAGCCTAATGTGCCGGTAAGACTGAGCCATGAGAGCGGCATCCATGTGCCTGACTCACTTAACATATAGCCGAAACTTCGATTGAGATAACTGCTTGCAGCTATATCCAACTGGCTTTTACAACTCCATGAATCGGCAGAATAAGTCAGTGAGAAACGTCCGCGCTGCGTCAGTTCGTTCACAAGGGCAGTCTTCTCGGCATTGTCTTTCTCACGTATCCGAAGCCGGTAACGTGCCAGAAGTGACCAGCGTTGGCGGATATAGGTAAGCATCAGCAGATTGTCCCACGCTTTGCTGGCAGTATGTGCACCAAAACGAGGATGTGAGAAGTAAACGAAATCAGTGTAAGCCATGAGTGACAAGCCACGTGTCACGTTCCAGTCAGCCCCTACAAGGATTCCGCTCTCGTTCTGAACCGCTCCGTTGTCACCGAATCCACGTGCAAGAAGTGCCGTGTACTGATAGCCATAATATCGTTGGATAGCAAGGAGTGACAGGTTAGGTGCAGCCTGAAAGGAGAGGTTATTCACCGTGGCAATACTGCCTTTGCCGTCCACTGCCGTCTCACCAGCCAATGACCAGTGGGGATGCTGATAGCCATAGTCCAGACTGACGTTCCAGAAGTTATTGCCCGACGGAGCGTAATGATGGTAATATAATGAGGTGTTGGGCGTCAGTTCCTTATCGAAACAGGTGTAAAGAGCCGACAATCCTACACGAAAAGCACCCGATGACCAGCTCAGATGTGTCCCGGCGACAAACTGTGAGGCAGCATCTTTTCGGTTCATCTCTCGTTCTGTACGGTGATAGCCGGTATTGAGTATCGTCTTGATGGTGCCACTGTCAGAGAGTGTGGCATCAATGGTTCGGTAGGAAAGGAAAGCTGTGAGGTCGAGATGTTTTGCCATCTCCACCGTTGCAGCTGCTCCCTGCAGATAATTGACTGCCGAGCGGGATGAATGTGTATGGATTCCTGTGGACTGTCTGCCGAGCGTTGAGAGCATGGCAGGTTTCCCAAAGGAGAAAGAGTTGTTGATGACAAGTCCCTGTCCGAAATTCACCTTGTATCGTCCTGCCGCCAAAGCCTTCATCCGCCCCATCTTCCTTAACAGCACGTAAAAGCTGTAATGGTCATAACCCAGACTGTTGCCATGCGAAAAGAATGGCTCACCTGCATCTTGTGCACCCACAATTCCTGCCTGAACATAATCGCCATAACGGAAGGTGTAACGGAAAGAATGGGCATAAGGATAGCCGATATAGCCGTTACGGTCGCCTTCCCGCTTATAGAAAGGAATGTGAGAAGTAAACATCAACGTGTGTTTTCCACCCTTCAATATAGATTTAAGAGAGGGGAACTGTTTGTGTTCTTCTGCTGGAGAAACATAGACAAAATAAGGAAGAAGCTGGCGGCGTACCACATCAAGGGATTCAATCATGGCAAGCTCGCCCAATGACTGCATGCCATGATACTGGTAAACGTAGGCTTGCAGTTCCTCAATCTGTTCAGCCGTCAGGAATGGGATGCGCTCCATTTCTTCCCGTGTTGCCGTATTGATGTTCAGTGGATGTTCTGCAAGCCCAGCCAGCAGTTCAAAAGTTTCCTCCTTCACTGTTGTATTTTCTTCGGTATTGGCATAGAGTTCATCAAGCAACTCTTCCCATTTACAGGGTTGTTGTGCGATGGCATTAAGACTGACAAGTCCAAGGAGCCAGGTCAGTAGTAGCTTCTTCATTCGGTATAACTTTCAAAGTATTAAGGCAACAAATATAGCCTTTGTTTCTGATAAAAGCAAACAAAACAGCAATAAAAGTAAAAACATCCGTGCTGAGAACTGGATTTTAAGGAAAATGTGCCCAGCTATAGCATGAGAAATGCTGCAGTGTCAACTTCTTTGACTACCAAAAAAAAGGCTGATAACTGAAATGTTATCAACCTATCTTTGTACCCAGACCCGATATTGTACCCGTCAAACAAAGGAAAATAAAAACATACTAAG
>ERZ772955.1387-NODE-1387-length-15435-cov-16.420091_pt1 | contig 15435 bp, 17 predicted proteins | sample MGYA00511133_ERZ772955 | MGnify/ENA primary metagenome ERZ772955 (study PRJEB29015, sample SAMEA2737914) | human oral metagenome | biome: human oral; feature: human-associated habitat; material: dental | place: China | collected 2149 ... | reverse complement strand
GCAGCGGGCTGGGGGCCAGTGAGGTGGTCGGAGTGGTCGGTCGTGGGCATGAGGGGTGTCCTTTCGTAAAGGGGCGGCGGCGAGCGCCGCCAGCGGAGTGCGGCCACGGTCAGTGCGGTTCGGTCAGGTCTGGTTTGCCGCGTCCTGGCGCCGTCTCTGGCGGCGGATGCGGTGCTGTGGCCTTGGTGCTTCCAGCCTGGCGCTGGCTAGGTGGTGGTGTCACTGACAGAAAACCGGCACCCTGGGCCCTATGGCCAAGGACGATGGGCTGCACGATCCGCTGCGTCAGCGGCTCGTGACCGAGCTGCGGGTGCTGCGCCGTGGTCAGGGGGCGTGGGCGGTGCGAGTGGCACCGCTGGTCTGGCTGGTCGATGCCGCCGGGCTGGGCTTGGTGGAGCGGGCGGTGGCGCGGCTAGAGCAACTGCGCCAAGAGCTGGGCACAGACCCGCTCAGTGACGTGGGAGCCTTCTTCTGGCTAGGAGACGTCGGCATCACAGAGCCGGAGGTGTCGCTGGAGCAGCGGCTGGCCCGCTATGCGGAGGTCTTTCACTGCAATGAGCGCACGGCGCTGCGGCGCAGTGATCGCGGCATTGCGATGCTGGCGGCTGCCCTGCGTGATGAGGCGGAGCGGCGTCCCTTTGCCCTGATCTGGCTGTTTCAGTCGGCAGGCAGTGCCACGGTGGTGCTGGACTGCGTCATGGAAGCGCAGTCCGTGCGTGAGCCGGTGGTCAGCGTCAATGGTGAGACGGCGCAGCTACCACCCTTCGTTGGCCACCGCGAGCCGGGCGTTGACGGGCAGCCGCAATACCGCGCCCGGGCCATCCTCGATGACCTGCCCGTCCAGACGGCACCCGGCCCGTACCTGCCCTGCCTGGCGGTGCGGGTGCTGTGGGACATACCTGTCTGGCCGGTCTGGCAGCTCACCGGCTGGGTCGTCGACCCGCACTACCTGGTGCGCCTCCAGACCTTCCGCCAACGCGCCGCCGAGGTCAGCCTTGTCTGGCGCGACGACACCAGCAGCGTCAGAGAGGTGGTGCCGAGGTTGCATGAGGGGGTGAAAGCGCACGAAGGCGTGGAGGAGTGAGCCACTGGTCAACGTGAAAGCAAGCAGATGACATCTCTGCGACCTGCCGATAGGTCAATACTTACATTCCTCAGTAGTGAGTTATGAGGTACGTCGCTATCCTAACTATCACTAAAAAGCGCTTGATTTCAGCAGTTCCAAAATAAAAGGATGAGTGCATCTATCCAAATAAGTGGAGTTCAGATATCCCATCTAAGCGGGTAAGAATCTCCCAATTTGGTTAAGCCAAGCGCCTAACGGAGGGTACATTGATCGCGCAGATACGAATCATGCTCGCCCGCGTCACCACGCAGTGAGCAAGGTACGACATGAACGAGGTCTGTGACGTGAGTCACTAAACTGCATAAGCTAGTGGCACGAAACCTCACGCACAGTGCCGCTTGTCGGCAACTCAGGTAGATAACGTCTGAACGACACTCTTGACTACATCATAGGATGTCGCAGCCAAGATGTAGTGTTGGTCGTACAGGGCATGAGCAGTGCCGACTGACAGGACAAGATCATCACCAATTGCCGACACTTATCTTTTAAAGATAAAAGATAAGTGTTACAATTAAAAACATGGAACGAGGATTTTATAGACACATTCAAAACAGTCAAGAAACCACAAATACTGGCGAAGAACAACCTACCTCCCAACCTAATCCGCCAGAAGAACTTCAGGAGTCGAAAATGGAACAGAGTCTGCTGACAAAACCTGAGATATACTCCATGACAGATCAAGATGCGAATCGATATTTATATCAGCAGGCGGCTCAAATCGTTAGGCCCATACTTGCTGAAACTGATCTTGAACGACGCGACTTATTTGAGGTTCGACATGAGCTTGTCAGTAAATACGGTCATAGATTTGGAACTAACGCCGTAATTCGAGTTTTTGATGATTATATTGAGCGGAACTTAGACTAATTTAGTTTACGCATCGATACTACGGCATCTGCTCAGCCCCAACAGGAGTAGGAAATGAAGCCTACTGATCGAATTTGGTTAGATGGCACAGTTGATAGTGAATCCGACGACTACCGCGACGCTTATGAGCGAGATTCAGACATTTTATTGTACTCGAGTGCCTTTAGAAGATTAAAAGGGGTAACACAAGTCACTCCCGTAGTAGATGGAAATGCACGCACTCACGATAGGATGATTCACTCACTAAAAGTCGCCCAGGTCGGTAAAAGAATCGCCCAACACTTGATCGGCGATGAAAAGAATTCCGAAAACAAAGAGGAATATGCTCATTATGTCCTTCCGGAAGCAGTACACTTCGCGGGATTAGCCCACGATTTAGGTCATCCACCATTTGGGCATGTTGCCGAGAATGAACTTCAATTAATTACTTCCGCCGACAACAATAGGCGACTACCTGATAGTTTTGAAGGCAACGCGCAAACTTTTCACATATTGGTCCGACTCTCTCAAAAGCGTATGCATGCGGGAGACGATGCTATCGAAGACGCTCGGCCTGGAATGGGCATCACAGCCGGGTCTCTGATCGCTTCAATGAAATACCCCTGGCGCAAAGACTGCGCAAGGATTGAATTGTCTGAACTTAATCGTTTTGATGAGACAAAAGAAAGGTACTATAGAGAGAAGTGGGGCTGCTACGACGAAGACTGGCGCCCATGGAAGTCGATCCGTCAAGAAATTTTAAAAGCCGAACCACAATACGTCGTAAACTCCGAAATCATGGATCTTGCGGATGACATAACGTACGCCGTCCATGATTTAATCGACTATTATCGAATTGGAGCAATACCACCTCTTAATGCGATTTTGCAAAAAGGCGACTTCAAGTTGTACGCTGCCGCAGTCCTATCTACGAAAGGATTGAGTGACGACGAGAGTATGCAAGCGGCCTTCAGGTGGATTTCGCAGCTTCCCACTTTGGAAGATCAATATGATGATTCACGTCGTTGGAGAGCGAAAACACATGCTTTTGAATCTGCCGCAGTTGGGAAAATGATCTCAAAAACGAAGATAACAAAAGACTTCAAACTCGAGGTTCCGGACTATATAAGAGCTGCAATAGCCATACTAAAGCAACTAACTTGGTACTATGTTATAGATAATCCGTCGCTGTCTTCTAGCCAGAGAGGGCAACGACAGATCATACGTGAGTTGCATGCTTGGTTATGCGAATGGTACGAGTCGTGTGAGGTTCCTCCTGGAGATCCATTGGCGCATGCAAAGCTTCGCAGAAACCTTCGTAGGATTCCAGTTCGCTTCAAAGAGTACTGCGACGCAGCCGACGATCGGCGAGTTAGGAAGCTGGACGACAAGGACGAGTTAATGGTTGACGATAGGACCAACGACATCATATATCGAGAAATGACCAAAGATGAGAGAATCTCGAGGGCAGCGATAGACTACATTTCAGGGTTGACCGACGGAGACGCCATTCGTTTACACCATAGTCTAGGCGCTATCGCTGGCGTTTCACCTGAAACCTGGCTCTGATGGTTGATCTGTATTCATGCTTTGAGTATGAAAGACGATTTCTAGTCGTAGATTTGGATATCATTGATCGGATTGTCCCAGAGCAAATCATTCAAGGCTACCTTGTTGCTGAAGGCGGCTACGCTGTCCGCGTCCGATTAACTTGCGATATGGATACTGCAGGCCTGAAGACACTCGCGTCTTGCGCCTCCGATGATATGCGAAAGGAGATTTGTGCTAGCTCAGATAAGTTCACATCTGCATATATTGCGGTAAAATCGCCTCCAATTTCGGGAATTCGGTACGAAAAAGAGATGGAGCTCCCTGTAGAGGTGGCAACGCGAGTGTGCGCTCATTCTATGGGATTTGTTTTCAAGTCTCGCTATCCAGTCATCTCTGATGAGGATCTATGGGTAGTCGACGTTTTTCACGGGGTTAATAGTCCTCTGGTGCTTGCCGAATGTGAACGAGATGAACCTGTCGTTGAGCTCGCAGTTCCAAAGTTTGTTGGCCGAGAGGTTACCGACGATGTAAGATATAACAGTGATTACCTAGCTGTGTCGCCTTTTTCAAATTGGTCAACCAACTGAGACAATTTCGAGAAACCCAAAAATATCGGCAGGTAGATAATACTGCTAGCTGAAATGAAAACCACGAGAACTCTTGTTTGCGAATTCCCCAGTTGGGCTCTTCGCGTTTGTGGGTGTAGTAAGTAAGGCTTATTGGTGTGTTTTGGGTGGGGGGTGGTGGGCGCGTCGTTACGCCGGGTAGGGGTCGAGGTCCCCCCCGATGATGGGAGCTGCTACACAACCGTCACGAGAGCCCTCGACGTGCCTGAGACTACCTTCACCGGTCCTGATCTGACGACTTTCCTGAGCCTGGAAGCCCTGGGACTGACCGCGGTGGGGTGGAGGCCCACGCAGCTGGTGGTACGCGTGCGGCGCTTCGCCTGCACCCACTGTTGTCGAGTGTGGAGGCAGGACACCTCGCCCCTGGCCCAGCCGCCCTGGGAATCTCCTGGCACACCGCCAACAACGCAATCCTGACTCGGGCTGAGCAGACCATCACCGGCAACCCTCACCGCTTTGATGGCGTGGAGGTGCTCGGCGTTGATGATTCCCCCGCGCGCTTCGCTCCCGTGCGGGAGGTGCCTCCCTCTGTGTGGCGCCACACCAGGTGTGGCGACCAGTACGCCTGCTGTGGCCATCGACTTGGCCCCCGTCTGTGACGGCAGTGGTCCGGCGCGTCTGCTGGACGTGGCCTCGGGTCGGTCCAAGAAGGTTCTCAAGACCTGGCTCGCCGTCCGGGACGAGCTTTGGAAACAGGCTGCTCAGGTGGTGACGATGGATGGCTTCACCGGGTTCAAGAGTGCCGCAGGATCAAGCGGGCGATCACAGGGCGGCGCGGCCGGTCAGATGACCGGCTCTACCGGACCCGGCACACCCTGCTGACCGGGGCCGGTCTGCTCACCGATGCCCAGACCGAGCGCCTCGAGGCTCTGTTCGGCTGATGATCGCCACGCTGCGGTCCAGGCCGTCTGGAGCGTCTACCAGCGCCCGGTTCCAGGCCTACCGCGAGGACCCGGGCCTGGGAAAGTACCTGATGCAACGGCTCATCGACTCCCTGAAACAGGCCGTCCCCGACGGGCTGGAGGAGATCCAGACCCTGGCCAGGACCCTGACCGAAAGAGCCTCCGACACCCCTGCCCTACTTCGACCGCCCCCGTACCTCCAACGGCCCCACGCCAAGCGATCAACGGGCGCCTGGAGCACCTACGCGGCATCGCCCTGGGCTTCCGCAACCTCACCCACTACACCATCCGCAGCCTCATCCACACCGGACGCCTCAAAGACCACCTGACAACAACCACCTAAACCAGGCAATAAGCCCCACCTACAACACCCTCAAACACGAAGAGCCGTCATAGGGATCTGACGGCGGGCACGAGACTCTGCCAGATCGAGAAAGGCGTTGACGCCGGGAGAATCTCATGCTATTGTTTGTTACGGCCGTTTAATTCATGATTGAGTTGGCTAACGCCAAAGATTTTCTCAGGAGCAGGACACCGCCTTGCTCAGCGACAAGCAATTACCGACAGAACACCCCAGCATTTCTGATAATTAGTCTCTTGGAGCCACCTCATGAAACTCAAGATCTGCCGAGTTCGCGACCTGGCCAGCGCGCATGAACTCATTGCGGCCGGAGTCGACTACCTCGGCTTTCATGATCTCGACACAGCAAACGTGGAGCGCAGTCAGCGCCTAGCAGCCATCAATCGCGCCCTTTACGCAACTGGATTTACGGGTGGGGTACTCCTCACCAAGGCTACAGACACCGCTTGGATTGTGCGGTCTGCTTCCAATGGACTTTATCCCTTTGTTCAGTTGCATCGAGATGCGAGTTTATCAGAAATTAGAAAGATAGCGCGATTGCTTTGCGAAGTAGGATCATCACTGATTCAGGTTGTCGACCCCAGCATCCACAGAGCAAGTTATGCGCGCGAAGTCCTCGCACATGCGAAATACGTGCTATATGACAACTACATTGGGGGTACGGGTCGGGCAATTGCGGAATCTCAACTTGATTCCATGCCCATGAACCGAGCTTTTCTTGCGGGAGGAATTGATGATGTCCGTGCGCAACGACTTCAATCTCGATTTGCACCCTACGCAATCGATGTCCAGTCATGGGTTCAGCGACCAAATGAGGGAACACCTCCGCTGGGATACTCGAAGGACATGAATCGAGTCACCCAACTGGTCCGGATCGTACGGAGTTCAGTATGACCGAGATTTGGCTTTCGGTAAGGGAACTGCTGATGCCATCTGCACGAGCCCAACCACTCGACGCGTCGCTCATGACACGTTTGCAGGGCATCCACGTTGACGTGCATCCACAAGACTCCCTAGGGGACATCTTGCAACTTCTCCGCCGTCTTGAGGACTCAACGCTTGGCGCACCTTTTGACCTGCATTTTATTGAAGACAGGCCCGACGCCGAAACAATTGTCGACAGTGTTCTCGAACTACGCGGAGGGCTTCGAAGTGTCTACTCGGCCGGGCGAACTGCAACACGAAAGTGGAACCTGGCGATTTCGGCGCGGGAGATTGCGTCTGGCGACATTGCCAATCATCCGTCAATCCAGCGAAAAATACTCATTACGGCTCCCTCCAAGAAGCATGACATATTGGAACGCGTGAAACTTGTGACGACCGCGGTCGAGCGAGTCCAAATGTTGAGCAGAAGTACGTGTGAGATCGTGCTCGACCGTGACGTCGACAGCCACCTCGCAACGAGCTATCTACGCAAAGCTGTAGCCGAAATCGTGGTGGGTAAGGCCATCCTTCATCATCCCAGTCCACTTAAGTCCATTGAACAACTCCGCTTTGCTTGGAGGTCCAGCTAATGATGAACTACTGGCGCAATCTCTCGACCGAGGCACGTATCGATGTGGATCATCTGATCGCTGGCCTCCACAACGTTGAACTCCTAGAGGGAATGTCCAAGTACGCGCATTGTACGGGGCTTTACTTCCCTCGGGTTGTTGCAGCATTGAAACAGTTGCCGCAAGAGCATTGGGACGCGGCACTGGCCGTGTTTGGTTCCGTGATTTACGTGCCAAGAACCTTCTTGTCCGCATCGATGCAGTACCTTTGGTGGGCCGTACATGCATCGGCGGAGTCCCGCGGATCACGTCTCTCTGAAGGCGGCGACGACATACTGGTGACAGAGGTCGATCAAGACGGACTGGGGCCCGAATTCGCTCGACTCAACGGGCTTTCAGCGCGATTGAATGGGAGTGTTCATCCTAGATTGGGTGACGTCCAGAGGTTTCGATATGCACTGTTTGATGTGCTGAACGGGACCGGACAAGAGCAGGCCCACGCGTCTGCGCAACTTCGGTTGGCTAGCTCCAAAAAGGCGTGGCTAATCTTGACGGATAAGGCTCTTTCAGGACAGTCACTTCTTGGTGATCTCCAAAAGATCACGTACGCACGCGATCTCGTGGCGGAAGTGACTGGATGTCGTCCCGATATATATGTAGTTGCACAAATTTCTACAGTAACCGCCGAGAATGAGGTCACTGGATGGGTTCAGAGCGAGAATGTTGAAGGGATCACGTTCCTCTCTGCCGTTCGTCTCGATGGTCGTGCCCAAGTCGGCAGTCCTGAATGCCGATTGTTCAACAGTGAAACCCACCAACTCGTGATTAGTCTCTGCGAGTGGTTCGACAAAGAGATCGTCTCGCAAGACCTGTCGCTGGCTACCTTTCGTGAAAGGAGTTCGGGCTCGTTGGCGCTCGGATACAGGAATACGGGAATTACGCTCGTGGATTACCGGAATACGCCGACCAACTCACTGCCGTTACTTTGGTTTAATTCCCGCGACCCTGACGCCCAATATGAACCGGGGGTGTCTCGCCCCAAGTACGTCGGCCCATTCCCTCGTGTGCACTCAAGACGGGGCAAAGAGGACTCTAGGTGGAGTGAGAGCACGCTGTGGGAAGAAATACTCCGCCCGTCGGCCCGTGAGACCATTCTTGATCGGTTGAACTCATGACCTCAAACATACTTGGCGAAATCGACATCCAAGCGGTTGAGCGACTCTTGACTCGCAGTGATGAGCCTGTCCTCTTTGTGTCCGCCCCCAATTTCGAAGATCGCTCTGTCTACTCTGCAGAGTGGGTGGCGGAGCGGGCGGTGAGTTCACCCAGTTTTGCTGTGCAAGTGTTGTGGCTCCAAACCCCTGGCGTTGACGACATTTTTGATCAGATCAAAGCCGACAACCGTGAAGCAGTCTCGACCATGTTTCGCCGATTCGGAGAGAAGGGCCGTCTTGATGTCACGCGCATCGATCTTCCTGCTGCGGACGTGAACACGCCTCTCACGAAATGTCGTGCCCTCGCCGACGACCTCGGCGGTGGGGTGACTCTCGTGCTAGACATTTCAAGTCTTCCGCGCACAATTGTACGACACTTGCTAGACGGATTCGTTCGGGAACGTCTGGAGGCATCGGGTTTGCAAAGGTACGCAAGGATCATTTGCCTCTACGCGTCCGCCGAGGATTATCCAGTGGGCGCAGACAGTGACATAATCGGCAGTATCATCGGTTACTTCACGAGGAAGAATATCCATAGTTTGATCTCCGATGCTGGGATACTAGACGCTGCGGTCTCGCTTGCAGGAACAGGCCACGATAGCGCGCAGACACTGGACGCGCTTTGGGAACATGGGCTGCCGGCTAGAACTAGCATCACTAGTTTCGTATTGCTCAACCGCGAGAATTTCGTCTATTCCTATAAGCGTCTCGCTAATGCGGCATGGGTTCTCAATCGTGCTCACCAGTACGACACTCAGGTCGTCTATAACTTTGAGATCGCTGATATCGTCAGACAGTTGTTTGAAAGAACCGACTTGGCGATACGGAATCATCGGGAGTACAGACTGACGGGCGGAGAGGGTATGCCAACCTATCTTATTGGCGGGTTCGGCCCGAAGCCGATCGGATTGGCAGCTCTCCTTGCGGGCATGCGATACCGCCGACTGATGGAGGATCACAATTTGGTAGCAACCGTTGACGTACTACAGGTCCGAGGCTGGCAGTACACGACAAGATACTCGCATGGAGTGGGGTCGTTGAAGGCTTTCGAAGTTGAACTCGACAAGTTGTACGAACCACTTCCGCTTGATGAAGTGGACTAGCGAGTTGGGGGCAGACAAATAGATACTGAGAGAGACCTGCCGGAACTAGCAGAGAATAGAATCTCTAGCCTCGATTTTTCATCGTCTGGTTGAGCGGGGTTGGGTGGCGTCATTGCCGGTGTTGTGGGGTTGATTATGCTGGTTAGGTGCGATGGTCTGCTGCCTGTCGCTGGCCGGCTCTCGGATGGCGGTCGCTCTTGGCAGTTCGTGGTGCTGCAGTTTGGCGCCGATGGCCGCCGCGGTCTAGCCTGACTTGTGACACTTTGGTGGGGTCTGGGTTTTGAGACGGGTTTTCGTTGATGTCGCGTAGTGGTTGTGGGTGTGCTGGCACACTAAGGGGCCGGTAGGGTCGGGGTGGTGAGCCCGTTTGTGCGTAAGGTCAAGGCTGCCTCAGGGGCGACGGCGGTGCAGATTGCGGTCAAGGGAGAGCGCTGGGACAAGGTGGTCGAGCACCTGGGATCGGCCCACACTGAGGCCGAGCTGGCTGGTCTGATGGAGATCGGCCGGCACCGCATTGCCCCGGACCAGCTGGCCCTGGACCTGACTCCCACGCCACCGGCGGTTCCGGGACTCCCAACGGCTTCGCCCCCGGTCGGCACCGACGCAGTGGTGGCCTCCAAGCGCTCGGCCTTGTTGCGGGAGGTCCTGCACGACTCCCACGCCCGTACTGGAGTGCTTGACTGATATGTGTGGTCGAGTGCTGGTACTAGTCGCTACACTACAACCGTGAAAAATCGACGTCGATGCCAGGTTGCTTGAGGGGTGCGATCCGTGCATATCAAGCGAGCTTTTAGAAAGGCCAGAACCTGCTCCGTGAACCACATGACGGTGTGCGAGCAGGCAGGTTTACGCTGGAATGAGACGACGGTTAGTGAAATTCTGATGTCTCAGGTCGCTCAAGCTGAGGCTGTCTCCGTCGTTCCTTTTACGCAACCTGCCGAGGCAATCAGTGGTGCAGATTGGATCTGGTGGTGGGTGGATGATGTGGGCGCATACGGCATGTTGGTTCAAGCCAAACGGGTGACCATTACCGAAGGTAAATGGCGGTTTGGCTTTAATTATGCCAGTGGCCAGCCTAAAAAATCGCAGTATAAGTTGCTCCGCTCCACTGCAAATGCGCTTGATCTTCTGCCGGTATACGCCTTGTATTTGGGTAGCGGCGACTACCGGAACTGGGAACGGTGCTCTCGCGTGCATCAAGAGCGCGGTTACTGCCCCATATGCATGAGAAGATCGATCTCTCTTATGCCCGCGTTACTTGCCTCAGACTGGGCGATCAGCAATGCGAAATCTACGTACGAAGCATCCGTGGCCCTTGAAGATTTGTGGACACCTCCAAACGAGTCTGCACCTCTGTGGCAGACAATGAAGCGTCATTTGGTGCCTGAGCTGTTGGATTTCTTGCAAACACGACAAGATGGAACGTATGCGGTAACACGCTCTATGATCGATCGAGTGTTGCGAGCACGAATGGGCGCATTTTCCGATGTGCGGCTAGATACGAAAGCTCCGATATACCGGCAGGAGTACGACTACTTCAGGTCTGTCTTCGATCATCTTCCTGATGACTTGGGCCATTGGGACACTCCGTACTTTCCCCACGTACTGAGACCACTCCGACGGATCGCTCCAGATTATGTACTTGAGATTTTGGACGATCCAGAAAACGTCGGTAGAGGTGATTTTCTTCGAAATGCCTCTGTCGCGACAAATAATTACCTAAGTAGCATTGCGGGGCTTGTCGTAGTGCGATTATCTCGCTAAGTATTTTAGGCAACTACCGTTGAATATTTCGATAGACTGCGCGGAGCCGTTTGATGCACATAAGGATAACAAGCAGGTAGTGGATGCCTAGCGCGATTATTACTCCAGCGCCCCAACGACCTATCTGGTCGTTGCCATCACTTGCCGCAGCACACACCATCAGTGCCGTTGTTAATGCCAGCCCGACAAGCACCGAGTACAGGATGTTGTAGAAAAATTCATCCAGTAGACGGAGCTGAGGTGAACCTTTGGTGGCAACTGTTGCTTGTCTTGCCTGGAAAGCAAAGATCGCGAGGCCGAACGAAAATGCGGTGAAGATGGCCGCACCGGCCAGAAGGCTGGATGCACTGTTGAGCGTGAGGTTGCTAGCAGCGCCAAGGGTACCCAGTGCGATAGGAATGCCGAATTGAATGACGTAATCCCATAGGCTGGTAGTTGGCTCTTCGGATGTCTGCCTTTGGTTGACGAGCGTGCCGAGATGATCTTCCACTACCGGTCGAACGTCGAGCTTGCTGGCCATCGTGCACCACCTCCGTTGTCTAGTGCTCCCAGCTAGTGTCCCACCGCCCACCGACACGTTCCATGATGTCATTGACCTCCTCGGCACACATGCGAATGTGGGCGTCGTCACTCAGTGCTGGTGTGCCGTAGTCCGAGAAGAGCCAGCGCGCCATGGGGGTTCGTTCCTCGTCAATGGCAAATGTCTTGGTTTTGCCGCTGCCTTCCATCGTGACAGAAATCGAGTCGGGTTCTTTGTCGTCGTCACTGCGCCCGACAAGGCGGCCAGCAATTTTTTTGTTGTTGCGCACCAGATTGAGTGTTCGTCTTGGGAAGTACTTACCCTTTGCTGGTTTGAGAACGGAGGTGACGCTGCCTGCGATGACTTCTTCTCCTTGGTCTGCGATGTCGGCTTGCTGGTCAAGATACTTTACCTCGATTTTAGTCATCTCGGCCGTCTCAAGCCAGGACTCCGACTCGGCGATGTTGTCAATCTTGAGAGTGAATTTGGGAAACTTTGTATTCCATAGTTCTCGCAGAGCTGTCACATATGGCCGCTTAAGGCTGCCTTCTTGGATCATCTCAATAACCATATACGCCCGCAGGCAAGGATGCGTGTCGGGTACGGCAAGTACAAGGCGAACTTCGGGTTCGTTGACGAGATTGCCGTCGTGCTCCACGATGATCTTATCGTCGTCAATATTTCGAATGCGAGCCGGTTCCCCGTAATGGCCGATACGGCCCTTCAGTAGTGCTATGCGCCCATGGATTACCGGCTCTGTGATGTCATAGACTTTTTCGAGCTCGTGATCTTTGGTGGAAACTCCCTTCCATGCTTCGACAGCGAAGTCAAAGAAGTCTGTTCCGTCGGGGAGGGTTCGAAGGTCGCAGTCTGGCGCTTCTCTTCGGTATTTTTCGTGGTACTTGAAGGAGATCGCGGTTGCGGTGTGACGCGGCATTTGCTCCCTCTCTTGTCGCTGCGGGTGGGCTGCTGGAGTGCTAGCACCATGGGCGATTATCGCGAGGGGCTCGTGTGGTTGCGGCAGAAGTGATCAATTCGTAATATTGGCGGCATGTCCGACGCTGGGGTGCGGTTGCGAGGCTTCATGACCGATGGTTCTTGCGAGCCTGATGGTCACGATCGGTGTGGAGGGCGGTCTGCCCCGAAGTTGCCCGACGGGCACGCTCTGTGCCTATAGATGGGCTACCGGTCGCAAGGACATGTAGGTATTGCCGCGTGTCATGGGGGCATGCTGTGCATGCTCTGGGGGTGGTTTGGGAGACGTGTTGGTACGGAGACTACGTGAGTGCCTCCGCTCGTTGGCGCTTGGCCTGCTGGATGTACTTGCCGACTGTGCTCAGTGCCACATCGTACTTCTTGGCGATCTCCGTGTAGGTCAGCCCGTGGTCGAGGTGGTCGGCCACCAACTGCTCGATGCCTCGCCGCCCGAACCGCACCAGGAGGCTGCGCTGCTTGAGGTCTGCCCGCTGCTCAGCCTGTCTGCCCCCAGGCAGTGCTGCCTCTAGCGCGCGCCTAGCCGCCACCAGTGTGTAGCCGTATCTGGAGTAAGCCTGCAAGATCTCCGCTTCATACTGCTTCGCTCGCTTACCGGGCAAGCAGGTTTCTTTGATGGCAGCAGTTGACGAATGCGCTCAAAGTGACCGAAGTGCCTGCTTTCCTGTCAAGGATCTCGAAGAGCGGGGTTACTTAATTTTATGTGGGGCCGAACGTGAAATTATGCTGCGACCCACATAGATTGACTTATCTATTTTAAGGCGTTTAGTCGATTCGATCCCATCTCGTTTGCAACCTAATCGTTACCTATTGGATGTCTGGAGCTGCGGTTGGGGCGTGTGTATTGCCCTAAAATACTTCACTGTGTAGATTGCTCGTGCGACCCCAAGGTGAACTAGTTCTGGGGTCGATCATGCAGGGTGGAGGTTCGGTGTTTTCTTATACTGTTTGCGCCTTATTGTCGAGGAATTTACCTGCATGTTCATGAACATGAATTCATCGAAAATCATCGAAAAGTGAAGGTGTTGAAAAATGGCCGCAACGACGCTCTTGTGGACAAAAGAACGGGCATCTGAAAGGCTAACGCAACTGATTGCTGAAGGTTGTGACTTGAGTGAAAAGTTGGAATCTAATGTCGACCCACAAGATGTTGATGAGATTTGGGATAGTTGGCAATCCTGGAGTGAAGTAGCGTCGACTGCATTGGGTGCCATGTTTGACAGCAAAGTCAAAGGTGTGGCTGAGAATGTTTCCTCAGGACCCCAAGGCTAGTTTTAGTGCTTGCTCTAAGGCGACGATATTTTCGACGAAACTAAATGGGCTGACATACCTTTCTTGTGAAGATAGAAAGAAGTTAGTTTCTGAACTCAGGGACGATGTGCGAGGGAAAGTGCGAAAGTTGTCTTCTTTTAAAAACTCACTTGACGACTACTGTGATAACTCTTCTGAACCCCCTTGTGGTGATGATTTGGGTGGTAAAATATTTATTGTTCATGGGAGAGATGAGATTCGAAAACTCGAGGTTCAACGTTTTGTTGAAAGCGTGACCAACAGGGAGACAGTCATACTTGCTGATGTTGCTGGAAGGAGCCAGAACCTGCTCGAAAAGTTAACGACATATGTAAGTGAGTCGGCATTTGCTGTAGTGATTATGACCGGAGACGATGAAGGGCATTGTAAGTCTGAACCTAATGTGGTGGCAGCGAGGGCTCGGCAGAACGTTATCTTTGAACTGGGATTCTGTATTGCGAAACTTGGCAGAGAGTGTGTTGCCGTACTCTATGAAGAGGGCGTAGATATTCCGAGTGATTTTGCTGGTGTTGCATATACAAGCCTTGCGGGAGAGTGGAAAATGTCGCTGGCGAGAGAGATGAAAGCTTTTGGCCTACAGGTCGACATGAATAAGTTAATGTAATTATTCTAGGGATTTTGTGCGGTCGGTGGGTTTGGATTCATGTAAGTAGGTTGTTGGTGGGCTAGTCTCTTGATGCTTTGTCTCTGCGTACTTCAGTGGCTCGGCCAGCAACTGCGGCATGCCTCGTCATGCGAACTACACCAGGAGGCTGCGCTGCTTGAGGTTCGCTTGTGGCTCGGCTGTCCTGCCTCCAGCCATCGCCGCCTCCAACGCGCGTTGGTTCGCCACCAGCGTGTAGCTGTATCTGGAGTAGGCCTGCAAGATCTCCGCATATCCCGCTTACTCGAACCCTCGGTAGCTGAAGCGCTGCCGGGGGTTTGCTCGTGCTCGGGCGAGGTCGCTCACGGGGGTCCCAACCTCACCAGGGCGCAATGCACGAGGGTCGGGACCTACTGGACGAGGGGTGGGTGTACTCCGTGGGGTGCGGGGGTTCGTGCAGTACGCACAACCCCTGGCCAATACCGTCCGAGGCTCGTGGAGTAGCCGGCCGGGACCTGGCCGATTGCGCCCGTGGAGGAGGTGCGGGGTCTGCGGCGTCGTCGGCCCCCTGGCTTCATGGGACTGTGCTGGTCCTGGTCGGCTTTGGCGGGCGCGGGGGAGGCCGCCTGACTGAATCGGGGACTGCGTTGTGCGCCCGGAACGTACCTTTCCTCCAGATGACTGAGGTCGTGCCCCAGCCATCTGGAGGAAAACGCAGTCCTCGTCGGGGAAGTACGTCCCCGATCTGGCCCAGCACGACGTCGAAGGCCGCCGCCCAGCCCTCACAGGCGCTTGAGGGCCTCGCGTCGGCTGAGTGGGGACAGGCCCGGATGTGCCTGGACGAAGGCGCGCACCCAGTCGCCGTCCGTGCGTGCGTAGTCGCGCAGTGCCCAGCCGATGGCCTTGCGGATGAAGAACTCCGGGTCGTCCTGGTTGACCTCGATGACATTGGTGAGCAGATCGAGGTCCGTGTCGGCCTTGTGCTGCAGCTGGCAGAGGATGGCGCTGCGCCGCACCCACATGTCCGGGTCGGTGGCCCACA
>ERZ772955.1384-NODE-1384-length-15449-cov-10.557750_pt1 | contig 15449 bp, 12 predicted proteins | sample MGYA00511133_ERZ772955 | MGnify/ENA primary metagenome ERZ772955 (study PRJEB29015, sample SAMEA2737914) | human oral metagenome | biome: human oral; feature: human-associated habitat; material: dental | place: China | collected 2149 ... | reverse complement strand
GAGGGGGTAGTGTTCACAAGACGTGTGGGTTCAAGTCCCACCAACCGCACCATTTGAAACATCGTCGCTGTAGAAAACTACAGCGATTTTTTGTTGCGCTTCTTTGCAAAAAAAGCTTCCCCCGTCCGAGACGGGGGAAGCTGCTATACCGCAATCCAATGCCTCCCTCGCCGCAGCGGGGGAGGGGGACCGCAAAGCGGTGGTAGGGGCGCCTGTGGCTTGTATGACTTTCTTACGGCAGAGATCATGCGTTGCCCAAAGCGCCCCTACCGTCACGCTGTCGCGTGCCACCTCCCCCATCACAATGGGGGAGGCTTGGAGAGCGGACGTTAGAACTGCCAAGCGAATCCGGCACGGAAGTTGACGCCGCGCTGTTTGCCCGTCCAGCCCTCGATGCTGAGGTCGGCGGTGGAGTTCGCGCTCATCTGGGTCTTCCAGCCGAGTTCGACACTCGCGGAGACACCCTTGAGCGACGGAGACGGCGAGGTGTAGCTCATGCCGCCTGCGCGATGATAGGTCGCGCTTGCATCGCCGCCAAACTCATACTGTACGGAGGCACCGACGATGAGCGAGCCGCCCTTCTGCGGATGCATCCAACGTGCGCCCGTGCGCAGGACGTGGCTGTCCACTGCAGAGAACGAGTAGCGGTCGCCCGTGGAGAGCGTTGCGTCCGTGCCGTTCTGCCGCGTGTAGAAGTAGCGGACGTAGACCTCCTGCTTGCCGCCGTCCTTCATCGTCGTACTCTGTCCCGCGCCGAGATGTGCGCCGATGTAGTTCGCACGCGTATCGTAGGACGTATGCCTCGGGGTGCCGCCCACATTGAGCGTTGCACTGTAGTCCATGTTCGAGCGTCCGGCGCGGAGACTGCCCTCGTAGAACATCCCGTCCTTCTGCTCCTGACGGATGAATCCGCCTGCGCCGATGTAGCGGATAGAGCCGTCGCCGTGCGCCGCATTGACGTAGCTGTCGTAGGTGCCGCGTCCGTATTCGACAATGGGGCCGAAAATCAGTCGGTTGTCGTCGCGTTTCACTTCGCGCGAGAAGCCGACAGCGAGGTTCATCCCCTTGAGGTCAACGTGCGAGCCCGTTGCGATGCGCATGGAGGAGCCGCTCATCGCTGCAAATGGGGCAAAGCCCTCGGCTGCTGCCGCCTCGATGGACGCGCTCGACATCCCCAAGCCCGTAAAGAGATTCATGCCCGAGCCGATAAAGGCGACCGAGCCTGCCATCGTCTCGGCAAGCGACTTCGCATGATCACCGATCAGTCGGAAGCCGCCGTCGTAGGGTGTCTCCGGCGGCAGTGCGGGCGGTGTCGGCGGAGGTGTGACGATCCCACTCGGCGGTGTAACTACGGGCGGCGAGCCGGGTGGCGTCGGCGGGGTCGCCCCCGGTGGCAGCGGCGTAGTGTCAGGTGTCGGCGCCGACGGTTCCGGCACCGGACCGCCCGCATCGGTGAGGGTGTCGCCTCGCACAATCAACTCCTTGCGGTTCGTCGTCACACTGATGTGTCTCGTACCGGAGATACCCTCATGCACAGTCATCGTGGCTGTGCCGTCGTTGTGAATCTCCGCATTCACCGTATGCAGCAGGCGGATGCGGTTCGGGAGCGATGTGCTGCCCGGTATGTAGGCATCGACCGTCTTGCCGCTGAGGTCGATGTTCCGCGTATCGTCCCTGACATAGAGCATCGTATCATCTTCGGTGATATCGCTCGGCACATGGAACGCAAATCGGTTGAATCCCTCCACGCTCTTCACCGTGATATTCTTCGTATCCTTTAGGACGAGCTCGTTGTCGGCTGCATAGGCCCCCGCGCCGCCGACGCGGTGCCGATAGCCGTAGAGACTTGCGAAGGAGAGATCGTTTGCGCCCGAGATCACGATCTTGTTGTGATGCACCTCCTCATGGACATCGTTTGGATCCGCTGCGGGATCGCCCAGAGCCGCGCCTGCGTAGATGTTGCCGCGATAGGTGCCGCCGTGGATGTAGAGCTCGTTGTAATTGGACTTGAGGTAGACATTGCCCGTGTCGGAGCCACCCTGCGCCATGCCGCCGTAGACATCCGCGTCATACGTCGTGCCCTCCATCAGGTGGGTAATGTTCCCCGATGCCTCTGCCTCTGCGCTGGAATTGCCCGCCGCTCTTGCCTCGGCAGAGCCGCCGAAGAGATCCCTTTGGAACCGCGTGGTGCCGCCGTACACCCAGAGGTGGTTGTCTACGGCATTTGCCGCGCTGCCTGCAGACGTGTTCCGCGCAAAGCTTCTGCCGCTCGTCACGTCCTCACGGAACGTGCCGGCACGGATGGTGAGCTGGTTGCTGTTTGCCTCGGCTTTTGGTTCTGCGACATTGTTCGTCTCGATCGTACTGTAGCCCGCCGCGCTCTTGTCGGTGAATGTCCCTGCGCCTGCACCCACCCAGACCTTGTTCTCGTTCGCCTTTGCGGTGCTGTGGGTCACCCGTTCACCGGGTGCGAGCTGCTTGCCCTCGGCGTAGCCGCCGATGAAGTTCTTTGCCCCCACGGAGACGGCCAGCTTGTTCTTGTTGGCGCTCGCATTGAACTCCCCCTTTGCCTCGACATACGCCGAGCCGCCGTAGAGTCCCGCGCCGTACGTGCCTCCCAAGGCGTGGACGGTGTTCTCGTTCGCTGCGGCATTCGTGACGCTGTCCGCCGCCGTCGTCGTATTCCGGGCAAAGCTCCTGCCGCCCGCCACATCCTCGTTGAACGTGCCGTCCTGCAGGAGAACATCGTTCCTTTCTGCAGCAGCAGACAGCAGCTTCGTATTGTTCGCTGTGATATGGACGTAACCGCCCGCGCTCTTGTCGGTGAATGTACCGGTGGAGCGGATCTCCATACTGTTCTCGTTCGCCGTGCCCGTGCTCTGGAGGACGTAGGTGCCGCTGTCTCGCTGCGTGCCGTCTGCATAGCCGCCGATGAAGCTGCGCGCACCGCCCCTCAGACTGAGCAAGTTCTCGCTTGCCAGTACGTCAAAGGTACCCTTTGCCTCGGCAGATGCATGACCTCCCATGAGGTCCGGCGTGACGTTCGTCTCGGTGGAGAGGTAGTTCTTCGTCGCCTGTGCCACAGCGCTGCCGTTCTCGGACACTGCTTCGGCACTGCCGCTGTAGACGTTCTGCTGATAGGTGCCTCCCTTCACATACAGCTCGTTCTCGTGCGCTGCCGCCTCTGCCCGGCCCGCAGTCGCCTGTACCTTCGCAGAGCCGCCGCTCAGATCTGCTTGGAACGTGCCCGCAGGCGTCCAGACCTTGTTCTTGACCGCCTCTGCCCGCGCGATGCTGTCCGCACCTGTGCGTGTATTCTCCGCAAAGCTCCTGCCGCCCGCGATGTCCGCTGCGAACGTGCCGCCTCCGATGGAGAGCTCGTTCTCGTGCGCTGCGCCGCGCAGCTCGGTGATCTGGCTGTCACTGAGCTTACTCTGACCGCCTGCACTCGGATCTGTGAATGTGCCGGAGCCTGGCGCGATCCAGACCTTGTTCCGGTTCGCCTCCGCCGTGCTGAGCGCGGTAGCTATGGAAGGATAATCTATGCTCCCTGCATATCCGCCAAAGAATGTCTTTGCACTCGCCTTGACGTTGATCACATTCTCGTTTGCCTGTGCGCTGCGGCTGGTTCCACTCCCGGTAACTGCCCGACCTCCGTACAGAGAGCCTAGCTCAGTGCCTGTATTGACGGTCAGGCGATTTCGCAGTGCCCTTGCCGCAGCAGTGTTGTGTGACTCGGCAAACGCTGTACCGCCATAGAGATCAGCACCTGCACGATCACGGGTGCTGCCGCCTGTAAAGGTGGCGGTATTTTCCTCAGAAAGAGCCTCGGCGTGTGCTATGCTGAAGCTATTGACGTTGCCTCCCGCAATGTTGACTGCCTCGAACGTGCCGCCCGTGACCGTGGCATGGCTGCGGACAACCTCCGCCACGCCATGCGTGCCGCTTTCGCTAACATATACAGAACCTCCGAAGAAGTGCGGATAGACAGAGCTGGTGTCGCTCCTCTCAAAATTGCCGCCCGAAACCTCCACTGTGCTGTCCTCCACGCGCGCCGTACCGCCTTTTGATAAATAGATGTCGGCACCGATACCGCCGAGCAGAGAGCCGCTCCGGATGATCGCCTTGCTGTTTGTCAGAAGGACATTTTCCGTATCACGTTGCAGGTATAATGCACCGTAGGCGACACACCATCTGGCAAAATTGCCGGAGGAGTAGACCGTAAAGATACGCGGTGTCGTGCCATAGCCCGTCCTGCCGATGGTGATGGTGGCGGACGATCCGTCGAGGCTGCCCACAACGTCCGTGTTGACCCGTGGGAAGATCATATCCTCTGTGACGCTGGATATGACGACATCGTCAACGTCATCGGCGTACGCGTACGGGAGCGCGCCGAGGGTCACCGCGCCCGCCGTGAGGGCGGCGAGGATGCGTGGGGCAAGTGTCCGTGATGGGGGACGCTTGCTGCGCTGAGAATGGTGTTTCATGATGATCGACTCCTTTCAAGATCAATACATCCGATGTGGGCACCTTGAATCATGCCGATTCTTCCTCTCCAATCTCACTGTAGCATATTCTCAGAAAAAACGTACTGTCACAAATAACAGGGTTCAAACGTCCTGATTTTGCGGAAAACCCAGTGTTTTCAAGGGTTTACGGGTATCATAGAGAAAAATTTATTTACGGCTTCTTTTATGGCAAAATTGTGAAAGCAAGATATGATTATTTGTAAATGAATGAGAATAAGGCGTAATGTGTGCAGAAAAAACACTGTTTTTTCAAATGAAATATGGATATAATAGGGAAGGACTTTTTTGCGAAGGAGGAGCGATGATGCTGCGGCTGCTGGTATTTTGTCTGTTGTTCCTGCTTCCTGTGCGCGTTCTGGCTGCACCCGCTGATCTGCCGTCGCGCTGCTTCGTGTGTGCGGCGGCATCGGAGGCGGCGTACAGCGGGGAGCTGCCGGAACTCCTGCGTGCGCGTCTCGCGGCGGCGGGCTGGCAGATCGCCTCGTATGAGACGGAGGGGCGGCGCGGTACGGTCGGGCGGTTCTTCCATATGGTGCGGACGGATGAGGATGGCACTGAGACGCATCTGATTGCCTTTCCGGGGACGGAGCGCGGGAGCGATGTATGGACGGATCTGCGGCTCGGGCGTGCCGCGTTCGGCGGGGACAGTCCTGCGGAGTTCCTTGCCGTGCGCGATATGCGTGTGACGGAGCGCAGGGAGATGCCGCTCGTCCACCGTGGCTTCCTCGACTACACGCAGGCGGCACTCTTTACGGATGTGCTGCCGGTGTATGGGAATCGGACGGCAGGGGAGGTGTTGGCGGCGGAGCTGCGTGCATATCCCTCGATGCGGATCTATCTGACGGGGCACAGTCTCGGCGGGGCGGCGGCAGTTCTCACGGCGGCGCGGCTCTCGGATCTGGGGGTCGCACCTGAGCAGCTCGTTGTGACGACGTTCGGTGCGCCTGCGGTCGGGAATGCGGCGTTTGTGCGCCGCTATGAGGGGCGGTTTACGCTGCACCGTGTGGTGATGAGCGGCGATCCGATGAAGGATGTGCTTGCCGCGCCGCTCGGGTTTCAGCAGTTCGGGGAGCGTGTCCCGTGGTCGCCCGCGCGGTCTGTGGCGAAGTTCCCGCACGCGATGATGGTCTATGTGGATGCGGCGATTCGGCAGCTCTACGATGCGTACGGCGGGGACAATGCGTTTCTCTTTCTGATGGGGCTGCCGAACCGCACGGAGGGACGGACGCTCTACGCCCTGCCGATTGAGACGGAGCTGGACGATACGCTCGCGGAGGATGCGCCCTATATGATGGCGGTGCTGCGTGACGCGCTCCATGTGCAGAATGCGTCGGTTGTGTTCGCGGCGGGCGGGGGCGGGCTCTCGGCGGATGGGCTGCTCAGCGGGCTCAGCAGTCATCTCGCGGCGGCACGCGCGGCGGGGGCGGAGCAGATGGTCGCCTATCGGATTGCGGGGGTGAAGATCCGCGATGCACGTGAGACGTACCGTCTGACGCTGGAGCGTGTGGTGTATGATAGGGACGGCAATCTGCTTGCGGCGACATCCCGCTCGGCACGAACGGGCACGCTCACGCCGATCGAGACGGTGCTGTATCTGTTTGCGCAGGACTGACGATCAGTTTGGGCATCTTTTCCGCCCTCTCTGTGTCAACAAGTCCTCCGCATAGGTTCCACTATGCGTCCGGCTTGTTTCCTTGACAGGACGAAAAATCTGCGCCAATCTGAGCAGATTCATTTCAACGGTAGGTTTTATAAATGCCGTTTTAAGGGAAGGACGAAACGATGGCAGTAGAAGATCTGTGGCGGCTGTTCGATATCATCGGGACGCTCGCCTTTGCGGTGTCGGGGGCACTGGTCGGCATCTCGCGCCGTATGGATATTTTCGGGATTTCGGTGCTGGCCCTGGCGACGGCGGTCGGCGGCGGTATGGTGCGCGATGTGCTCGTCGGCATCACGCCGCCGATGGCGCTGCGCGATACGACGAATTTCCTCCTATCGGTGGGGGTGGCGCTCGCAACGTCATTCCTCTACCAGTGGACGGCGCTGCACCGTATGCGCCGCCAGCGGCTTCTCACGATCTTCAATGTGTCGGATACGATCGGGCTTGCCGCCTTTACAATCACGGGTGCGCTGACGGGGGTACGCGTGGGTGGGGACGACAGCTATGTGCTGCCGATCCTGCTCGCGACGACGACGGCGGTCGGCGGCGGTATGATCCGCGATGTGCTCGCCCAGCGGATGCCCGTTGTGCTCTATGCCGAGGTCTATGCGGCGGCATCGCTCGTGGGGGCGTTTGTGTTCTGTGCGCTGCGCTTTACGCTCGGGGTGGAGGCGGACTCGTGGCTCGCGTTTCTCCTCGTCCTCATGATCCGCTTTGCGGCGATTCACTGGAACTGGAGTCTCTATCACCCGCGCCCGCCGCGGCGGTATCGGGACACATCGCCGCAGGACGAAGAATGACATAAAAAATCCCCGCACGCCGGAAATATCCGATGTGCGGGGATTTTATACTGTCATAGCAGCTTTTGGGAAATCGCTGATAAAATGAGGTCATTGGCGATTCCTTAGCAGTGGTGGTGGTCGACGCCGACCATGACGGATGTTGCCTTGATGACGGCATATGCCTCCTTGCCAACCTCAAGACCGAGCTCGCTAATGGCGTTCAGGCTGATGGTCGAGGTGATGACGTCACCGCCCTTCAGCTCGATGCCGACGATGCCGTTGACAGCACCCTTCTCGATGGAGACGACCTTGCCCTTGAGCTGATTGCGTGCACTGAGTTTCATGTGTTTCCCTCCCTTGTTTTGTAGTATCTTGTATAGTATAACACAAAAACCCTGAAAAATTCGTGATAAATGTCACGAATTTCGCAGGGGTTTCAGAAGGCTGTTCTCAGCGCAGGAACACCACGTTGGTCGCGTCGAGGAAGCCGCTCGCGTTGTTCTCAAGGAGGAGGCGGTTCGCATCGTTCGCGGAGAGGACGGGGTTTGCGCCGCCATCGATGGAGACGGCACGCAGACGCAGGGGATTGGTACCCGCGCGCGTTGCATCCGCATCGCTGCGTGCGTAGGATGCCATGCCGCTTGCGACGACCTTGTCACTGTCGAGGTTCTTGTAGCCGTAGATGGGGCGGCCGTTCTCTGCCTTGATGACGGGGCTCATGGCAGTGCGCAGACCAAGCCCCGTGCAGTCGATGATGACGCCCGTATAGCCGCCGACTGCGCGACCCGTGGGAACAATCTCAGCGGGCGGTGTGGTGGGGGCAGCGGGTGTCTGTACTGCGGGCGTGGGAGCGGGAGCAGCGGGGGGCTGCACCGTGGGCGCAGGGGGGACGGGGATTTGCACGGTAGGTGTGGACGTGTCGGGCATTGTCGACGTCTGTGGTGTCGGATGCGTCGGGCGAAGCTGTGCGGGCTCGCTCGGCGCAGCAGGTGTTGTCACTGCAGGCTGCGTCGGACGGAGCGGATTTTCTACCGCAGCGGGTGTGCTCGGGCGGAGCGGCGTCGGTGTCGTCACACGGTTCGCTGCGCTGTTCTGCATCTGTGCGCGGTCGTAGGTGCCATAGCCTGTCGTGTCGTAGTTCTGTGGCTGATACGGGACGTAGACCGCTGCGGGCGGTGTCCATGGCTCTGGGATCTTGTTCGGTGCGAAGACCGTGCTCGCAAGTGAGCTTGTTGCGCCATAGACGGGGATTTCGAGTGTCACGGTGTAGGAGCCGTCACGCTGTGCCTTTTCCTCGCGGATCTCGGCACCCTTGATGAGGGCACTGACATGGGTGCGGACGGTCATGTTCGCGAGCATCAGGTTCTCGACTGTGGTCGAGGCATCGACGTTCACACCGTTCACCTGCTCGGCGAGCTGGCGATAGGCATCGGAGATTGCTGCGCGGCGGGCGAGTGCCTCGGCCTGCGTGCCGCTCGTCCCTGCGGGGGCGACGCCGAGACCGACGACGCGGATCGTGCCGCCGTCCCACTGTGCCGCCTCACCCGTGCCAACCGTGCAGACGGCAAGCGCAAGCATGAGGACGGCAAGAGCGAAGGATTTTACAATGTGCATACATATTCCTCCTTATTATAGGGAAGCCCTGATTCATTCAGCCACGTCATCTGAGCGCATCTTTATCGCTCTGGCGATGCGTCCGATTTGCCACCTTGCTCGGACGAAAAATCTACGCTAATCTGAGGGGCTGTTTTATCAGTGATTCCATAGAATTCTTTAACTTTGAATATCTCAAATAAAGTATAGAACAGAATGAGAATATAATTAGTATTTTATGAGAGAGCAAAAAGGGGAAAAGGAGAATTTGCTTATTGCAAGTAGAAATCAATTATACTATAATGAACATGATGGTTGAATTGTTCTCACAATTCTTTTATGCTACGATGGGAGGATATTCGATGAAGAAAAAATTTTTGGCAGCAATGCTCGGCGCGGCGATGGGGCTTGGTATGTATGCGGCTCCTGCGGATGCACACGGTGTCTTCTTTGCGAACCGTGTCGATACGAAGGCTCTCGTGCTCGGCGAAGGCCCGCTTGACAATGCGTATGATCCGGCGTGCGTGCAGCGCATCGATGCCTACGACGTGAATTTCCAGCCGACGACGGTGGAGCGCGTGGACGGCGAGAAGAACATCAGCATTGTGCCGGGCGAGGATCTCGGTGTGACGGCGACGTTCTTCGACTATGGCTATTTTGCAAAGACGACGGACGGCAAGGTGATCCCGACGCGTGATTTTTCGGGCATCGAGAATCTGAAGGCAGTGACCTATGCCTACAAGTACAATGTGCACTACTGGAACGAGGCTGTGAAGCCGGCGGGCATCTACAATGTGCCGATCCAGATTGTGCCCGAGGTGAACCCGCTGACGCTGCGGCGCGGCGATACGCTCCGTCTGCGCATCTACAAGGACGGTGCGCCGTATGCGAATGCGCCCGTGATCGCGGATGTGCTTGGTGACCTCACCAATGAGATGCAGGCGGATGCGAACGGCGAAATCTCTGTGCGCATTGCAAACAACGGGCTCAATGTCATCGGCGTCGAGGTCGGATTCCCGACGGACAATCCGATCGTGACGAAGAAGATCTTCAGCTCCCTCTCGTTCATCATCCCGGCAGAGTAAAGGCAACGTTAAAAATAGGAAAGCGCAGCTGCGTGTGTGGCTGCGCTTTTTGTTTATACACGCGGATGTGTGTTTCCGTTAAGGCAACTTACTTCTTGCTTTTTGTACGAGTTCTAGTACAATAACGGTAAAAGGATGTGATTGTATGGTGGCGGTGAATTTTTCGACGCTGCGGAGTAATTTGAAGTCCTATTGTGATGCGGCAACGCGCGATGCGGAGACGATCATCGTGACGCGACGCAATGAGGAGAATGTTGTGCTGATGAGCCTTGAAAACTATAACAATCTGGTGGAGAATGTCTTTCTGATGAGCGATCGGCGCAACTATGCACACATCGTCGAGGGGATTGAGCAGCTGCGTGCAGGATGTATGACAGAGAAGTCATCGGAAGAATTGGAGCGGCTTCTCGATGAATAAGGTGTTCTCGGAAAATGCGTGGCGGGACTTCATGGCGTGGGTGCAAGAGGATCGCAAGACGGCGCGTAAGATCAACGAACTGCTGGAGGATATTGAGCGGAACGGGCATGAGGGCATCGGTAAGCCGGAACCCTTGCGGCATGATCTCACGGGCTATTGGAGCCGCCGCATCACGCAGGTGGATCGCCTGATCTACACATTCGATGAGAAGAATATTTATATCGCCGCCTGCAAGGGGCACTATGAATAAGGGACTGTTGCACGAAGCTAGAAAACTTCATGCAACAGTCCCTTTCACACAATATGATATTTCTTCCACGGGATCTGGTTCAGGCGAATGCTGCTTAAAAAATCTACGATGTCTTTGCGTCCGTAGTATTGGGGCTTGCCGTCGTTGGTGAGGCTCATGAGGATGATCGGCATGCCTGGGAAGAAGCGCATGAGGGCGCGGCGGGTCTGCGTCGACTTGATGGTATAGCGCGTGACTTCGGGGGCGACGTGGATGATGGCGAAGGTCACACCCTTCTCAATGATGACAGCTCCCTCGATGGTCATGTATGCGCTCCTTTCGGCTGTGTTCGTTATGTTGGCCAAGATCCTCCCTCCGTCACGCTGACGCGTGCCGATCGGGGAGTTCCTCTGCATTTTGCCCATTTTAGCAAAGCTAAGGGAAGCCCTGATAAATTCAGCACTACCATCTTAGCACATCTTTTTTGCCCGCTTTTCGTTAGCAAATCCTCCACATAGCTCTGGCTATGCGTCCGGTTTGCTGCCTCAATCGGACAGAAAAATCTACGCCAATCTGGCAGACTTCATTTTATCAGCGATTCCCTAGAATTACGAGCGGCATAGGATTCCTCTCCTTTCCTTGCGGCACAGCCGCATGACGCATGGAAAACAACATTTCTCTTTACAAATGATTTATATATATCATTTTATGGTTTGATTATAGCTCACAGTCTTTCTTTTGTAAAGAGTATTTCATTATAAATTTTATTTTTGTTTTCAATATATCATTTACAAAATAAAAAGAGCTGCTGCACGAACTTTTACTTCGTACAGCAGCCCCCAATGTCTGTCCCTCTTATTTTTCGTAATGCTCCTGCCATTCGTGGTGGAACGATCCGCTCTTGTCCGTGCGTTCAAAGGTGTGCGCGCCGAAGTAGTCGCGCTGCGCCTGGATGAGGTTCGCGCCGAGCTGCCCGCTGCGCAGTGCGTCGATGTACTGCATGGCGGCAGAGAACGCTGGGATGGGTACGCCGTGCTGCACACCGAGGCAGACGATGCTGCGCAGGCTCTCCATGTTCCGATTGATCGAGGAGAGGAAGAAGTCATCAAACATGAGGTTCTTCAGCTCCGGATCACGCGCATAGGCATCCGTAATGCGCTGCAAAAACTCCGCCTGGATGATGCAGCCCGCGCGGAAGATGGACGCAATCTTTCCAAAGTCGAGCGACCAGCCGAACTCCTCTTTGGCGGCACGGTAGAGGGAGAAGCCCTGTGCGTAGGCGACAATCTTCGCCGTATAGAGGCTGCGCCGCACTGCCTCGATAAAGTCCGCCTCTGCCGTCATGTCCGCCGCTGCAGGCGCACGCATCACCGCAGACGCATGGGCACGCTCCTCGGTAAGGTTCGACAATACACGCGCATTGCACGCCGCCGAGATCATGGAGAGATCAACACCGCGCTGCAATGCCTCGAGGCTCGTCCAACGACCTGTCCCCTTCTGCCCCGCGCGGTCGACGATGAGGTCGACGAGTGCCCTGCCCGTCTCCGCGTCCTGTTCGGCAAAGATGTCCGCCGTGATGCCGATGAGATAGCTCCTCAGCTCACCCGTGTTCCACGCGTGGAAGATCGCGCCGATGCGCTCGTTCGAGAGCCCGCCGACATGCTTCAGGATGAGATAGGTCTCGGCGATCAGCTGCATATCCGCATACTCGATGCCGTTGTGTACCATCTTTACATAGTGCCCCGCACCATCCTCGCCGATGTAGGTACAGCACGGCTCCTCCCCCGCACGCGCAGCGATGCCCTCGAGGATGGGACGTACCGCCTCGTACGCCGCGCGGTCGCCGCCGGGCATGATGGCGGGACCTCTGCGTGCGCCCTTCTCGCCGCCCGAGACCCCCACGCCGAAGTAGCAGCTCCCCTGCTCCTTCAGTGCGTCGTGACGGCGGCGCGTGTCCTCATAGAACGAGTTCCCGCCGTCGAGGATAATGTCGCCCTTCTCCAAGAGCGGCACGAGCGTCTCAATCGCCCAGTCCACAGGCGCACCCGCCGCAATCATCACAAAGACGCGACGCGGCTTCTTCAGGGAATCGATAAACGCCTTGAGATCATAAAACGCGTGAAAGTTCGCGGGCGGGTTGCGCTTTTCCGCCGCCTCGGTCATATCATCGGTACGGTTCCACCCCGCCACCTGAAAGCCGTGATCCGCCATGTTGAATGCGAGATTGCTTCCCATGACCCCCATGCCGATCACGCCGATGTCCATTGTTCCGTTCTTCATCCGATCTTCCTCCCTCAACGCGCTGCCTGATATGCCGCGATCTCGGCAAATTCTTTTTGTAAATTTCGGTAAAGCCGCCCACTGATATCCGCGAGCTGCACATAGGTCTTGTGATTTTCCTCGTCGGGCGTGTAGACCTTCTTTGCATGCACAAGAGCCGCCGTATCCGCAATCCCTTTCATTTCACCCGCAGAGATAAAGCCCAGCACCGCCGCGCCGTAGGCTGCGCCCTCACTGTTGCTCGGAAGGACAAGCGGCTCGCCGAGCACGTCCGCGAGGATCTGCATCCAGAGCGGCGACTTCGTAAAGCTGCCGCTCATACGGATGTCACGCACCGCACCGAACCCCTGCAGGGCATCAAAGACGCTGTGCATCCCGTAGCAGATGCCCTCCATGACGGCGCGGATCATGTGCGAACGGCTGTGGTTCAGCGAGAGTCCGAAGAACATCCCGCGCAGATCGGAGTTCCAATACGGCGCACGCTCGCCCGTGAAGAACGGCAGGAGGATGAGCCCGTCCGAGCCTGCGGGAATCTTCGCCGCCTTCATTGTCATAAGGTCGTAGGCATCCACGTCCAGTGCCGCCATCTGCACCTCGCTGAAATGGCAGATGTTGTCGCGCATCTAGCGCAGGATCATGCCGCCGTTGTTGATCGCACCGCCCGCAACCCAGAGGCCGTCCACCAGATTATAACACCATGTGCGCATTGCGTCATCCGTGCGCGGCTCACCGACGAGCATCCGCACAGCACCACTCGTGCCGATGGTCGCGCTCAGCTGCCCCGCCGCGACCGCACCGATGCCGACATTGACGAGCACGCCGTCCGTCGCCCCGATCACAACGGGCAGACCTGCCGTGAGGTGCATCCGCTCCGCCGCAGCCGCCGTCAGCGGACGCATCTCCGTCGTCGAGACGACGGGCGGCAGCATCTCCTCTGTGATCCCGATAAAGTTCAGGATCTCCGCATCCCACGCAAGCTGACGTGCATTGTAGAGTGCTGTCGTGCTCGCCGTCGAGCGGTCAATGAGGAACTCCCCCGTAAACGCGTGAAAGAGATGATCCTTGATCGAGCCGATGAACTTCGTACGCGCGAAGAGTTCGGGGCGATTCTGCTTCAGCCAGAGAATCTTTGCCAGCGGATAACAGGCGTGCATCGGGCAGCCTGTACGCTCGTAGAACGCACGGCAGAGCGCAGGCTCGTTTTCTTTCAGCTCCCGCACAATGCCCGCACTGCGGCTGTCCGCCCATGTCTGCATGTCCGCGAGCGGCTCTTTCGCTGCATCGAGCGGAATCAGGCTGTGCATGACCGTACTGAGCGCAATGCCGGATGGTATCCGCCCCTGATGGCGCAGCGCGTCCGCCACCTTGCGCGCCACCTGCTCCGTCGCCGCGCGGATCTCGGAGGGACGTTCCTCCGCCCGATCCGGATGCGGCGTGCGCAGCGGATAGAATGCCTCTGCCGCCGCACGGCTCACGCCCGACGCCTCGTACGCAATGGCGCGTACCCCCGTCGTACCGACATCCACGCCGATCCATATGCTCTGCTCTTTCACACTGCTCATCATGCCGCCGCCTTTCCGTGAATGCAAGGATGATTTTTCTACATTTTAGCACGCACTCCGTCAAAAAGCAATATATCTATCATATTTTATTTTATAAAATGAATTATTTATATCATATCGCTGCATATAAAAACCGCACCCGTGCGAGTGCGGCTTTATTCTAATGAATCGCCTTTTTCTTAAACCGTCCGCCCACAATGTCGTGCACGGCGTTGATCGTGACAAAAGCACGCTCGTCCTTGTCGAGGACGATCTCCTTGAGCTTGTCCAGCTCCAGGCGTGTGACGACGCAGTAGAGAACCTCCTTCGGCTCACCCGTGTAGCCGCCCGCGCCGTGCAGCAGGGTCACACCGCGCCCGAGGCGCTCATTGAGCGCAATGGTCATCTCCTCGTGCTCGCTCGTGACGATCATGACGGCGTACGATTCGTCGAGACCCTTGAGCACCACGTCGATCATCTTCGCGATAACGAAGTAGGCAAAGAGCGAGTACATCGCCTTGTCCCAGCCATAGAGTAGTCCCGCCGACGAGAGGATAAAGAGGTTGATGAACATGACAACCTCGCCGACAGAGAACTGCGTCCGCGCGTCCATGATGATGGCGACGATCTCCGTGCCGTCGAAGCAGCCGCCCGTACGCATGACGATGCCGACCCCGAGCCCCGTCACCACGCCGCCGAAGATCGCGGCAAGAAAGGGGTCGGTTGTCACCTGCGGCACGTCGTGAAGGACACCCGACCAGATCGAGAGCATGATGATGGCAAACACGGTCGAGAGCGCAAAGCTCTTGCCGATCTGCTTGTAGCCCATGTAGACGAATGGGATATTAAAGAGGACAAGGAACACACCGAGCCCCATGCCCGTAATCGTCTGCGCCATGATCGAGAGACCGACCACGCCGCCGTCAATGACGTTGTTCGGAATCAGAAAGAGATCCAGCCCGGCTGCGGTGATGAGCGCACCGAGAATCAGCATCGCGGCCTTTTTTATGTAGAAGATCGCCCCCTTGGGCGGCGTTTTATGCGGCTTCTCCGGCTTCGGCGCAGTTGATGTCTGAACGATTTGCGTATCCATTTCTGCGGTCATAATACTCCCCTGTTCCATTCCATTTTGCTCTCCTATTATAGAGGAAAGAAAATGCGCTGACAACCCCACCGTATGAGAATGGATTTCTTGACTTTGCTGTACTTGCCATATATCATAGTTCTATGAGCATCATCTTTGGCGAATTCATTCAATGGGAGGGATATGTATGATCTACACCGTCACCTTCAACCCGTCGATCGACTACATCGTGCGGTTGGAGCAGTTCA
>ERZ772955.1383-NODE-1383-length-15454-cov-19.082668_pt1 | contig 15454 bp, 13 predicted proteins | sample MGYA00511133_ERZ772955 | MGnify/ENA primary metagenome ERZ772955 (study PRJEB29015, sample SAMEA2737914) | human oral metagenome | biome: human oral; feature: human-associated habitat; material: dental | place: China | collected 2149 ... | reverse complement strand
CCGACCCCGCCTGGAGGGACTTGAACGTCGCCACCGCCACGGACTCCTGCCCGGCTAGACGCCCCGTGCACACCGCCTCCAGGTCATCGGCGCAGGAGTTCAGCTTGGTGGCGATGTTCGTCCACGTCGAGGCGGCCGCAGCCACCGCGTCACTGTCACCGGTGAGCTCGTTGAGCCACTTGTTCAGGCTCCCCAGGTGCTCAATGACCCACGCTACCCCGGCGGACATCGCCTCACCCAGAGGATCCATCGCAGCCGACACGGCGTCAGCGGTGGTGGCCGCCACCGCCAGACCACCGGCGACCCAGCTCTTGGACTCAAACGCCTCCTTAAGATCGAAGCCATCCTCCAGCAGACGCGAGCCGGTCCAGATGTTCTCCGAGTCCTTTACCTCGGTGACAAGATCGTTACCCATCACCGATCACGCCCCCACCCGGTACGCACCGGAAGCAGCGTCAGCGTCGGCGCCCTCCAGGGCGGTGGCCGTGCTCCGCAGACCAGTGGCGCTGTTACGCAGCCCCTTCTCAGCCGAGACCATCATTGCGTCGGCCGCGGTCTTCACCAGCGTGTAGGCCGGCAGGAACAACGGCGAGCACATGAGACCAAAGGCGTTGTCCCCCAGCGCCGCACCCGAGGCGTCCCGGGCCTGAGCCACACCAGCGGCCACCGCATCCGTATCCCCAGCACCCGAACGCAACGTCCCACCATCAACCCGAATATCAGTCATGACAGATCTCTTCCTACCTTTTTTGACGGCATTTCATTGACAACAGTCAGCACCGCACCAGCCCGCCCAGATCCTCCTGAGCAGGCGGTATCGGTCACCTGGAGCTACCTACCTGGGAATACCAGACCAGGAGGCGTCTCACGCCTCTTGTTCTGCTCGGCCCGCTCGGCTCGTCGGGTCACTCCCACCTTCGGGCCGGCCATCTGCTCATAGGCCTCCAGCATCGTCCGGCCGAGTCCGGTGTCCACTCCAATGTGCCGGTCCACGATCGCCCGGATCCTGCTGGCGGCCTCACGCCGGCCAGTGTCAATGGCCTCCATGACCGCCTCGGAGAGCTGGCCAGGGTTCAACACCTGGCTCGCCGCCGTGAAGCGCACATCCCGCACGCGCCCAGCGGCGTCGACCACCACAGTGACCTCGCCGCCCTTGGACGTGCCCTCAACCTCCAGTGAGTCGGCCTGCTCGCGTACGCGCTCAGTGCCCTCGTTATTTCGCTGCGCCTGAGCCACCTGCTCAGCAATCTGGGACAGACGCTCCTCAACCAACCGATCAGACATGAAACCCACCCTAACCAGAACCCCGATGCAGGGACTTCCTCCCAACCTGTCAGGTTATTAACAGGGGGATAACTCCCCACCCGTCTCGACATCTTGGATCCGCATCTGGTAAGGGCCGGCAGGCATGGCTTCCACTCACATGGTCGGTGGCGTCCAGGCGAGCTGGAGAGTACGTACACCGTCGCGGCTGATGAGCCGTGCCCGTCCGGCCGGACCGGGCTGCGGCTTCTGCCGCCCCAGCAGCGGCCCCTCATCAGGGTTACCGGGGAGCATGATGCCCGGCGTGGACAGATCGCCGAGTGTCTGCATGATCGGCTCGTACATGGCGCGCATCGTTCCGCCGATGCGGCGCGTGAGCACCAGGTGGAGACCGATGTCCTGAGCCTGCGCCAGCAGGGGCTGCAGAGGTGCGAGCGGGTTGGACGTATTCGTCGCCACCAGGTCGTAGTCGTCCACGAGGAGATAGATCTCCGGCCCCCTCCACCAGGAGCGGTTGCGCAGCTGCTCGGCCGTGACATCGGGACCGGGCAGACGCCCTTGAAGGTAACCCGTGAGGTCGTTGATCTCGGAGACGGCCGTATCGCGGACCGACAGGTACGCGAGCAGAAACTCCTCGGGAATCTCTCCCAGCAGGTTGCGGCGCAGGTCGATGGCGAGAATACGCACCTGGTCCGGCGTCTTGCCGCGAACCAGTTCGCGGGCCAGCGCCCGCAGGAAGGTGGTCTTCCCCTTCTTGGCGTCGCCCAGCACGATGAGGCTGGGGTCCTGCTGCATGGCGAGCGTGACCGGTTCCAGACGCGCCTCGTCGATACCGATGACAGGTCCGGCGTCAGCGGGAACCATGGCCTGAAGCTCGGTCAGGTCGATCTGGGTCGGCAGCAGCCGCAGCTTAGGACCAGGCGCGCCCTGCCAGGCGTTGGCGAGCTGCTGGCAGGCATGGTGGATCCCCTGCGCCAGGGTCGAGTCGTCGTGGTCTCCGTCGATGCGTGGCTGCGCCAAAAGCATGTGGCGAGCCTGTCGATCCAGTCCGCGCCCCGGCCTGCCCTCGGGCACCTGACGGGCGATCTTCCGGTTGATCTCCGAATCGGCCGGGTCACCCAGGCGCAGCTCGATCCGGGTTCCGATGGCATCGCGGATCGCCGCCCGCAGGTCCATCCATCGGTTGGTGGACAGAACGAAGTGCACACCAAGCGCCAGTGCGCGCGGTGCCAGGTTCTGCACCTCCATGGAGATGTCCTCGAAATCGGTCTTGAGGGTGGCCCAGCCGTCGATGATGAGGAAGACGTCCCCGTACCCGTCGTCGACGCGCCCCGCAGCCCGCTCGCGCCGATAGGTCTGAATCGAGTCGATCCGGTTCGCCCTGAAGTACCGTTCGCGATCGTCGAGCAGCGAAGCGATCTCCGCCATGGTCCGAGCCACGATGTCGGGCTCGTCGCGCGTGGCCATCCCGGAGAGGTGGGGCAGGTCCAGCATTGTCGAGAAGGTCCCGCCGCCCAGGTCGATGACGTAGAACTGCACCTCGGCGGGCGTACGAGTCAGGGCCAGCGCCATGACCAGTGAGCGCAACGCCGTCGACTTTCCGGACAGGGGGCCGCCGACGACGGCGACGTGACCGCCGGCGCCCGACAGGTCCACGGTGAGCGTCTCTCGGCGCTGCTCCAGAGGCACGTCAGTGACGCCCAACGGCACCACGAGATCGCCTCGCGCCCGCCACGACGGCGAGGTCAGGCCCAGGTTGCGGTCGACCACCAGATCGGGCACAAGCGAGTCGAAGGTCTCGCTGATCTCCAGCGGCGGCAACCAGATCTGGTGAGCCGGGACTCCGTGGCCGGTCATCCGGTCCACTGCGATGTCCATGGTGGTGCTGTCGCTATAGGCCGCGTCCTGCGGGAAGGCCTCGGGCTCCGGCGCAGCGGGCTCCTCGGCCTCAATGACCATCTCCTCAGGAGCGATCTCCACCTCGACGTCCTGGGCGGTGAATGGAAGAACCTCGACGGCGCCTCGGGCCACGCCGGCCGCCTTGGCGGCTCCCGGTAGCTGCAACGCCCGCGAGGCGCGTCGAGCCGGGGGCTTGCCGGCGACGTAGGAGGCGCGGAAACGGGTCATCGTCTCGGTGTCGCTCTTGAGGTAGCCGCTTCCCGGCAGGGGAGGCAGGTGGTAGGCGTCGGGGGAGCCCAGAACCGTGCGGGACTCGCTGGCGGAGAAGGTGCGCAGACCGATCCGGTAGGACAGGTGCGAGTCGAGGCCGCGCAGGCGGCCCTCCTCCAGTCGCTGAGAGGACAGGAGCAGATGCATCTGCAGCGATCGTCCCAGCCGTCCGATGGCCACGAAGGTGTCGATGAAGTCCGGCTTGGCGGACAGGAGCTCGGAGAACTCATCCAGGATGATGAACAGCGCTGGAAGCGGGTCACCGTTGTGCTTGCCCTTGACCCGATCCTGCTCGTAGTCCATGACGTTGGCGTAGTTCCCGGCGTCATGGAGCATCTGCTGACGACGGTTCATCTCACCGCGCAGCGCCTCGGCCATACGGTCGACGAGCCCCAGCTCGCTCTCAAGGTTGGAGATCATCGCCGAGACGTGCGGGAGGTCGGACATTCCGGCGAAGGTCGCACCGCCCTTGAAGTCGACCAGGACGAAGTTGAGCTGATCGGGCCCGTGAGTGAGCGCCAGTGCCAGCACGAGCGTGCGCAGCACCTCCGACTTACCCGAACCGGTGGCCCCCACGAGCAGACCGTGAGGTCCCATGCCGTTCTCTGCCGACTCCTTGATGTCGAGGACCACTGGCTCGCCCTCGGGAGTCACGGCGAAGGGCACGCTGAGACGCTCGGCGCCGGTGCGCTTGACCCACTGGGTGTCTGGGTTGAAGTCCCTCACATCTCCCAGGCGCAGGAGCCGTAGCAGGTCCTCGGCGCGCTCGGGATCGGACGTTCCCACTGGCGCCGAGGAGGCGACGTCCTCCCCTGCCGCCTGGTAACGCGCCACCAGGCGACGGGCAACGGCCTCGGCGCCATTGATACTGAGGGCGTCCGCCAGCGCCGGACTGGGATCCTGTCCTGCGAGCTCGATGTTCATGGGGACCGCTGTCTCGTCGAGAGAGCCACTCAACGCGGAACCCGGTTGACCGACAGAGGGACGCAGGACCAGGCGCAGGCGGTTCGGCAGCACCAGGGGCTGTTCGGCGCGCTCGGAGATGCTAATGACGGTCACGCCCTGAAGCCCACGGTCGGCCGTCATCGGGGAGCTGGGAGGGAGCGTGCCGCCGTCGACCAGGACGATGACATGAGGCAGAGGTGACTCTCCTGCAGCGGAGGAGAAGGTGCCCCGCGCACTGAGGTCCTCGGGGAGCTTGTCCGTGAGCTCGTCCAGCGAGTGCGCCATGAGCCGTGATGGCCCGACGGCGTCTGTCACGGAGTCGGACCAGGCGTGGGGCGCCCACTTCACCCAGTCCCACTCGGGCTCCGCCTCCTGAGAGGTGAGAACGACCAACTGCACCAGACTGGGGGAGGACAGCGCCAGGATGTGCGCGAGCATCGCCCGGACCTGGGCGCGAGCCTCGCTCAACGGGCCAACCACCTCAATGTGAGAGAAGGCGCTCAAGTCGATGCCGAAGGGAAGGGCATCAACCTCGGTGTGGGTGGACACGAAACGGTGCATTGCTGACAGGCACACCGGGTCAGGAGTGTTGAGAGGGCCGACCTCCTCGGCCTCAATGGTTGCCGCCAGCGGCTGCGAGGAGCGGCCCACGCGGATGAGCAGATGGTCCTGCCCCTGGCGCCGTTCCCACACCCTGGCCCCGTGCTGAACCAGGTACGGCAGCGCCTCGGGCTCGGGCAGATGACTGACAGCGGTGCGACGCTGGACCTTGGCCGCCTCCCGGACCTCGGAACGCACCTCGGAGATGTAACCGAGGTACTCGCGGCGCTGGTTCGTGACGTTGTTACGGTGCTGATGGATCTGGCGGTACACGTTGAGCACGACCATCGAGAGCATGGCCACAACCATCCCGCCGCTCATGAACAGCATGCGCGTGTTGTTGTTATTGGAGATGGCCATGAATATCATGACGCCCATCGAGCCCGTCAGCGGCAGCACCATCGTCAGCGAGCTGCTGGCATCCTGCGGTGTGATGGCGTTCGGTGGGGCCTTGAGCTCGATCGTCTCGGTCGACGCCTCGGAAGTGTCGATTGTCACGTTCTGCTCCTCGGTGTTCATGGGGCGGGGAGGGTGTGCTGTCCCTGGGCTGGAAGGGCAGGCGTCGTGAGAAGTAGCCGACCGAAGTGAAGCCCACCCAACTGGGTGCTGACGTCATAGTATCGATAGAGTCACGATTGTCTGCACCTCGGCGGACCCTCTCCCCAACCCCCGGAGTTCTGATCCTCGGATGAATGCGACCAGCATCCGTGTCACCCTCATCCATGAGGGCGAACGGCTCGATGTGGCGGCACGCGCAGGTGTGTCGGTTGGTGAGCTCATACCTCCGCCGAAGGCTCACCAACCCAGTGGGTTCCTCATCACAACGGCCGATGGAGCTGCGGTGGACGCCGAGGCGGCCGTGGGAACCGACGTTCTCGAGGGTGCTGTGCTTGTCACGACGCCGGCTCGAGCCGGTCTGCGGAGCCATGGCACGACGGACTCCGACCTCGAGAACGTTCTGCGCTCATCGGTCGGGGAGACGGCGGTCATCCTGGTAGCGGTTCTCTGTTTTTTCCTGGGAGGGCTGCCGCCATTGATCGGGCACGGCCGGCTGCTCCCGACCGCGTTGCAGATTGCGGGAGCCTGCCTTCTGGTGGTTCTTCTGGTCGCTGCGGCTTTCAGACCCTCCGGGCGAAGACCTGCAGTGCGCGAGGCGTTGGGGGCGCTGACTGTCCCTCTGGCAGGGGGAGCCGCGGGTGCCCTGCTTGCGCCCGTCTCCAGTCCGGACTCCCGGTTGCTGGTCGCGTTGCTCACGATGTGGGGAACGGGAGTTGCTGCTCTGGTGCTGTGGATCGTTCGCAAAGGCGTCGGTGAAGCGGTTTCTGCGGGTGCCTGGCTCTTCTTGGCCTCTGTCGGAACGATGGTTCCGGCTGCGGGGATCTCGCGTGTTCCCGTGCTGGTAGTGCTCGTGGCCGTGGGAGCCATCGGCGGGCTGTTGATCCCGGGCTTTGCTGTACGGGTCCCCAACCAGCAGCTGCTGGATATGACGCAGTTGCGAGTCATGGGGCGTTCTGTACGTCAGCCCGAGGCGCCTGTCTCTCAAGATGTGTCTCCTCGCTTGGTATCGCAGTCCGTGGATCAGACGGCGGTGTCCTCAGTTGCTCTGGAGATCGCCTTCGGGAGCCTGGTGCTGCTCGGCCTGCCGACGACGATCCAGGCGGCGATGGCCGGCGGCGTGACGGGATGGGGGGCTCGGGTTGAGCTCGTGTGCGTCATGGTGCTTCTCCTTCTACGTCCTCGTACTGCGCACTCCCGGGTGCTGCGCCTGATGCCGCGGCTGGTTGTTGCCATGGCAGTGGTCCTGGTGCTGGTCCTGTTCTGGGTCGACGGCGGCAAAGGAGTCATGACGCGAACGTGGAGCGAGGTAGTCGCTTTCATAGTTTTCCTCACAACAGCGGGCACTTTCGCTATAGGGATGTTCCTCAGTACCGTTCGGTCGGCATGGTGGGGTCGGCTTGGTGACATCTTCCAGGCCCTCGCCGCCCTGGGGACTCTCCCAGCGGCCGTGATCGCAGCAGGACTGATCGACGTTATGAGGCAACTATGAGAATCACGCCAACACCCGTCGCGTCCGCGCCCAAGCGCGTGCTGGCTCGCCGCGACTGGCGCCCTCTCACCACCGGGGAGGCGGTGGTCGCCGTTGTCGTCGATTTCCTCCTGCTTGTCGTCGTCGTTCTCGTGCCGCTGCTGGCGCTCAACCTCAGGGCGCTGCCCTGGATCCTGCTCACTCAGGTGATCGCGGTGCAGAGCCTGGTTCTGGCGCGTTTCGGGAGAACGGCGGGACTGGCAACGGTGTCGGCCACGGTGGTGGTCCCGCAGCAGGGGGCCGCTCCGGGGATCGGACGAGCACTGGCGCGAGTTCTTCTCCCGATCCTTCTCCCGTTTCAGATTGGTCGCCGAACGTCGGCGGGTCAGCAGGACGAGGATCGGGAACGCCTCCTGGATCGTCTGACCGGGACCATGACTGTGACGCGTCGGCCCACGCCGAAGCAGGAGCGCCGACGCTCAGCGGTGCAGACTCGCTCAGAGCCGCGTCGCGTCAGGCGAGGCTCGAAGGACGGTGCGCCGTCGCCCGTGGTTCCTGAGGCCGCGACCAGACGGCGCATGAGAGACGGAGGGCGGCGACCCTCCGCTGGATCAGTGGCCGCAGGCCCTCCCATGCTTCAGCCTCAGGCTCCAGCGGTGCGGGAACGTCCCGATCTGGCCGGCCCGGTCTATACGGATGTGCCAGCTGGCCCCAGTGTCTCCGTGGGTGCCGGCCCGGCTGCCGTCTCCGACTCAGGTGCTGGCCGGTCGCGGTTTGCGCCGCCTGTCTCTTCTCCTGCGGCGCCTGTCTCTTCTCCTGCGCCGCCGCCCGCAGCCCCCTCTCCGGCGGTGCCGATCCCGCCACCGGACTCGCCGCCCCCATCCTCTGTCCCCGCGGAGTCCGGTCCACCTCCGGCTACTCCGTCAGTGTTCGCAGCGCCTCCTGGGCCTCCTCCGACGTCGTCGATGCCTACCCGGCGTGTTTCCGCCACTCGGTCGGTCTCGTCCAACGCTCCGATCCCTCCGTCGGCTCCGGTTGAGGCGAGCGCCCCTCTGCCGCCGTCACTCCCACCACGGATTCATCCGGGGCGACGGAAGGTGGTGCCCCCCGTGCCCCCCGTCTCCCCCTCGGATGCGCCGGCATCACCTTCAGTCAGTGGAGCTCATTCCACCAGCCGAGGAGGGGCTCCGAGCGGCGCCTCGCCCGTCTCCGGAGGGGTGGCCGGTTCAGCGCAGGACCAGTCTCCGGTGGTGCCGCCCCTGGCTGCTGCTTCACCGGTGACGCCTCCGGGCCCTGGAAGACTGGATTCCTCTATCCCCTCTGGACCGATCTCGGTGCAGCCCGTTGCTCGCCGACCGGGGAGATCCGATGCTCAACGACGTCGTCCCAAGGTGTCCTGATGGCAAAGTCTTGACGTCGAGGGGCGTGTGAAGGCGCCCTGAAGCCGAGTTCTTTTCATGCAGCACGAGAAGGTGCCCTGAGCCTCGAAGAAGGCTCAGGGCACCGAAGTCTGCCGGGGTGTGGAGATCAGGCGAAGGTGCCTGCTGCCTGGTGATCGGTCGTGTTGTAGTTCTCGGACGAGGTGTTCACGTGGGTACCGAGCTGCTGGATCAGCTGCTGCCGGTCACACATCGCTGCGTTGCATTCGCTCATGGTTGCGGTGTACTGCAACTGTGCCTCACCGGACCAGCCGCTCTGGGTGGGACGCAACTCGGCATCCATAGCATCCAGGTCGGCCTGGGACTGGGCTGAGCCCTGGGCCATCGCAGCGGCAAGCGTGTCCAGTGATCCGTAGTTAACAAGCATGTCCGACATAATTATCTCCTGACAGTAAGAATTAGGTGTGGGTGCGAGGGGATCAGGCAGGGAGGTTGTGGTAGCCGCCGGCGTTGGCGCCAACGCGCTGGGCACCGGCTGCGGACTCCGCTTCAGTGCTCTGGTACGCCTGGTCGGTTGACTTCAGGGCGTCGGAGAGCTTGGCCAGCGCCTGGTCGATCCGGCGGCCGTCCTCAGCGTACTGCTGAACGACCTGAGCGACGGCGGCCGCACCTTGGCCCTGCCAGCCGGACTGGGACTCGGCGGCGGCGGCCTGAACCCGCTGACTGATCGCGTTCTGCTCGGCGCGGTGCGTGTCCACGGTCTGGCTCGCCTTGGCAAGTACGCCACTCTCTGACTTTAGATTCTCGGCCATGAGGCTCCTCTTTCTCAGGACTGCTTGTGACAGCCGCTGCGGGTGAGCAGCGTTGACGGGGAACGGCCCTGTGACAAGGGCCTCGAATTGTTCAGATGCTGCTCTCTGGCCCGCCCAGACTAGCGTATGGCAACCGATCGCGACATTAATTCACGTAATGTGATCGAGATCGGTGTGGGCAGTCTCGCCGCAGGAGTCTGCCCTGATCCCCTAGGCCTGACACCCGATTCGTGATCTACGATGGAGTGTCTCTCGGCTGCGTCCGCAGTTGGTGTTGACCCGTCCTCGTCCCGCTCTCCAGGAGAATCGCCTTGCCTCCTCCCGCCTCACGTGTCCGGCGCGGCTCCTCCCTCATGCCCGTTACCGTCGTCTACGAGCGCATCCCGACAGATGTCTCGTTGCCGGTCGACCTGCCGCTGGTTGAGGTGGTTCCGGCGCTGGCAGAGAGGTTTGAGGGGCTGGGGGAGGATGCCTCGACCTACGGCCTGTGTCTGACCACGCAGTCGGGTGCTGTTCTGGATGACTCCCTGTCGCTGGCGGATCAGCGAGTTGACGCGGGTGATGTTCTGACGCTCGACCTGCGCAGCACGGAGGCGGAGCACCGCTATGACGATCTCACTGAAGCGGTTGCGGCCGCCGTCGAACGACAGCAGGTCGCGTGGGAACCCAAGGACACGATGTCCTTGTCGGTCGGGGCGACATGCCTGCTCTTTGCTGCTGGAGGCGCACTTCTCCTGCGCCAGGGGTCTGGAGGGTGGGTAACACCGGCCTGTGCGGCGGTGGCCGCAGTGCTGCTGATCCTGGCATCACTGGCCATCAAGCAGATGAAGGGAAAAGGTGCCTGGGCGCTGGTCATGACGGCGGCGGCATTGGCCGGCGTGGCACTTCATACTGGGATGCCGGGGCCGCCTACTGGAATGAGGATGGCTGCGGCGGGTGCTGCTGGCGTCACAGTGCTGAGCGCTTGCATCCCGATGCTGGACCGCGATCGTCCACTGGTTGCTGGCCCGGTGCTCGTGGGCGTCGCCATGATGGTGACTGGACTGGGAACTCAGGCGCTCGGCTATCAGCTGGCGCCGGTCCTGGCACTGGTGAGCGCGACCGCCGCAGGCGTCTCGCTGATGACCCCGTGGCTCGCGCTCGCCTCAGTTCCTGTGACCATCAGCCTGCCCGACCAGCCCGAGGGGTATCACCGTGCCGAGGACGAGGGGCCGATCAAGGCGGCGCTGACATCTCGCATCCTGAACATGCACGGTCTGGTGCTGTCCGTGCGCATCGCCTGCTCAGTGATCGTGCTGGCCTCGGTCCCCTCTCTGGCCTCGGTCGGTTACGACGGTGTCGCTCTGGTCGCCGCAATCGCGGTCGCTGCGATGCTGAGCACGCGAGCGGTCCGGTCGCGCGCGGATGTGACAGCCGGAGTCGTGGGCGGCATGCTCATTCTGGCGACGCTTGTGCTCGTGATCGTTCTTAGTCGAGCCAACTTCATCATGCCGATGGCGGTGCTGGTCGGGGTCGTAGGCGTAGTGGTCCTCATTCTGAACGTCCTTGGGCCGAGCTACCGCCCGAGACTGGCGCGCGTCACTGACGTCATCGAGATCCTGGTTCTTCTCTTCATTGCGCCCCTGGCCGCCCTTGTTATTGGGGTACTGTGATGGCTTCCAATAAGGACATCCTCAATGCGCAGCGATTCAACCGGCAGCGCCTCGTCATGGCCTTCAGTGCGGGAACGCCTGGGGGGAGAGAACTGGAGCCGCGCAATATGCTCCGACCGGTGCTGGGCGGGATCGCGGTGGCACTCGTCATCCTACTGGTTTCATTGGCCATGGGCCGGTTCACCTCTCCTCTGCCCAATGGCTGGCAGAACAACACGCTTGTGGTGGTCAAGGGCGAGGGGACGCGCTATGTCACCATCCGCGGACGTCTGCGTCCGATCACGAATGTCGCCAGTGCCCGGCTCCTGTCAGACCCCGGATCCTTCAAGCAGACCACGACCGGTGCGGACGCTCTTGACGGGATCGAGAGGGGCTCGCAGGTGGGGCTCGCCGACGCTCCTGAGTCGCTTCCCGCCGCCAAGTCACTGGTCTCTCGGGGATGGGCCGCGTGCTCCTCCACCTCAGGGGCGACGTCGACCTTCGTCGGTTCCTCGCCCTTAGGCATGGGGACAGTAGGACATGCGCTGGTCTCGGTGGATGGGAGTTACTACCTCATCGCCAATGGCAGTCGCCATCCGATTCCCTCTGAGAATCGTGACGCCATTCTTCTCGCCCTGGGACTGGACTCCGCCCCTGTCCTGAAGGTGGATGCCACTTGGATCAACCTCTTCTCCCAGGGCAGTACGATCAAGCCCTTCTCATTGTCGGACGCTGGTGCCCGAGTGAGCACCTTGTCCTCCTCGATCACCAATCCCACCGCCGGCTCACTGCTGGTGGTCTCTGACGGATCGGGGGCTCAGCGCCACTACCTGGTACGGGCTGACGGCCGAGTGGCTCGTCTCAACGAGGTCGAGCTTGCGATGTACCAGCTCGGTTCCCCCGGCGTCAGTGAGCAGCAGGTCAACGCCTCGGACCTGAGCCAGACCAGCACGACGTCGTCGTCGGCACCCTCGGACTGGCCCGACACGCTGGGCAAGGGCGTCTCGGAGAATCAGAGCGCCTGCGCTGTCCTCCAGGTCAATGCCTCGGGTAAGGCGACCTCAACGATCAGCGCGAGCAATCAGATTGAGAAGGGAGGAGTGACGGTCAAGGGAGGAAGGGGAGCCCTGGTGCGGGCAACCTCGGGAGGTTCCGCCGGCCAGATCTTCCTGCTCACGGATGCAGGCCGCGTCTGGGCTCTGGGAGGTACCAGTGCAGACACGGTCAAGCAGCTTGGCTACTCCATGAGCAATGTCTCCGACATTCCCTCCCCGTGGATCTCCTTGTTCCCGTCGGGGCCGGAGCTGTCGAAAGCTGCCGTCTGGAAGGACGTGTCGGACAAGTGAAGCGCTCCCCTCGTCTCCTCGCAGTCTGTGCTCTCGCAATGGTCGCGCTGGTCACGTTCCCCATCATGGGGATGGCATCGTTCGCGAGTTCTGGTGCGGCCAGAGGAGTCAGTGCCGCAGCCGGCGGAACCGTCCTGCCTCGTTTTCCGATGCCAGGTTACTCATCGTCACCGTCACCGACGCCGGAGCCCGCTCCAGCTCCCGCTCCTTCCGAAACCGCGGCGCCGGAGACTCCATCGCCGACGCCATCGCCGACACCGTCGCCAACACCGGAGCCGGAGCCGGAGCCGACGGCTGCCACCCAGCCCGTCCAGACCGGTCCTCCACCGATCAATGCTGATGTCGCTGACTGCCAGCATGGTCAGGGGTCACTGCTGAAGAGCGCCCCACCGGCGTTCAAGCAGATCGGTGTGGAGCACGCCTGGAGCGTGACAGAGGGGCAGGGCGTTGTGGTGGCAGTTGTCGACTCCGGCGTGGATGCGACCAACCCCCACCTTCAGGGAGCGATGGCTCCGGGAATCGATCTCCTTGGCCAGGGAGACGGGCAGAGTGACGAGGACGGCCACGGAACGGCCGTGGCCGGGATGATCGCTGCCCGCCAGGTGGAGGGCTCCGGTGTCGTGGGGATCGCCAAGAGTGCCACCATCATGCCGGTTCGTGTCTATCAGGGGGTCTCCGAGGACCAGGTGAAGAGGGGCGTCGGCCCGACGCCCGCGCGTACCGCCCAGGGCATTCAGTGGGCGGCAGACAACGGCGCCAAGGTGATCGTCGTCGGCCACATGCTCACGCAGGATGAGCCCGAGGTCCAGGCCGCAGTGAACCATGCGACCGCGGCCGGGGCCATGGTGGTGGCTGGGGCTGGGGCCAAGGAGAACACGAGTCGCCCGAGCAGCGGTGCGACGGCGTCCACCGCGCCTCCCGCGACTGACGCGAACGGGGCCGAGCTGCGTTACCCGGCCGCCTACTCGAATGTCCTCGGAGTGACGAGCCTGGATGCCAGCGGCGGCGTCTCGAAGGAGGTGCTGCAGGGCTCTCACGTTGATGTGGCGGTTCCGGCTCAGGCCGTTCCCACCACGTTCTTCGATGAGGGGGACTGTCTGGTCTCCCAGAGCCGCCCCTCGCCCTCGTTGGCGGCTGGGTACGCGGCAGGTGTGGCCGCCCTCGTAGTGGCGGCGCACTCGGGGGAGACGCCTGCGGACTGGAAGTACCGGTTGACGGTGACGGCGATCCGACCGGAGCCGGCGAAGTTCAACCCGGCCACCGGTTGGGGACTGATAGCGCCTTATGCGGCTTTGAACTTCGTTAATGACGGCACGGCGGTGGGACCGGAGAACCCGCGCGGCGCCCACCCGGTGCCGACGCCGTCGCCGAGCTCGCTGAGACCGATCGTTCCTGATCCGGCGCCCGGGCGCCGGGCGCGTATAGCGGGGGCCACGGGCGCCGTGGGGATGGTGGTCCTGGCCCTGGGGCTCGTAGCCAGCAGGGTTCGGGGGCGAAAACAACCCTTGGGTTGAGTGTCGAGGGGGAGAAGGTTCTGGAGCCTCAGGCGCCGCCGCCGCTTCCGGAGAACAACCTCGTCGAGTGGGACAAGGATCGGCGGACTCATCAGGCCCTGGTTGACAACTTCAATACTCAGAAGGCGCTGTATAACTCGCTGGCCAGTGAGGCCAGTGATGTCCGTACCAGAGAGACCGAGACGCGTCAGGCCTTTGCGGACGCGTGCTCCGCGGTCATTGGCAATCCGGTGTGGAAGGAGCTCAGGGGTGCTCTCTTCCCGGATTTGTCGGCGGGCGGTGGTGTCGCGGCGGGTAAGGCGGTGATCTGGGTGAATTCCGTGGCACAGAGCACTGCGACTCTGGCTGAGGGTGCGGGCCTCAAGGCGACTGATGCCGTGGTCAAGCATCCCATGCGGGGCAAGCCCAACAAGTGGGTGACGTCCCATGACCCCAGGAGGGGTACGCCCAAGGGTGTGAAGCCCTGCATGGTGCGAAATGATCGCCATCTCAGTAACTGGGAGGTCCCCAAAGGGCAAGAGCGGCGTCTGGGGAGGCAAGACTGTCGCTGCTGTGAGGAAGGCAGCGCCGTACCTGGACAAGGTCAACAAAGGATTCGTGGCGGTCGACTTCGCTGTCAGCGGCTACGAGCAGTGGGAGAAGGACTCCCACAACCCCTCCCTCCCTGAGCGAGGGAAAGAAGGTTGCGCGCGCAGCAAGAACTGGAGCCGCTGCGGCAGTGGGTGGAGCGGCCGGGGCGAAGGCCGGCGCAGCCATCGGAGCGACGATTGGTGTGGCCGGCGGCCCCATTGGAGTCGCTGTTGGAGGAGTCGTCGGAGGTATCGCCGGAGGGATAGCGGGTTCCTGGGCCGGAAAGGCAATTGCCAATGCATTCAACAATACAGTTCTTAAATGACGGTCGCGCAGGCTTTAGAATTGACTACTTCTGAGTTGGTGGCAGGCGTTACGGCTGCGGTTGCCGGTGGCGTGACGTTGGTGAACTGATGGTTTGTCATGTTCTCTGATAGTTGGTACGGCGACTTCCAACGGGATCTCTCGAAAGTTTGGTTCAACCTCGGACGTAACACAGAGTCGCTAATTACTCCTGCTAGCGGAATAATGATGCTGTCCGGTAGTTGCTTTTTGTTCTTGGCCGAAGGAGGAGTTGAAAGCGCTTGGTTGCTAACCTGCTCGGGTGTGATATTTATATTGAGTATGGTTTTCGTCGTGCTGGGTCTGTTTCCGTTTCGGATGCCGGGGTGGATGTATCCGGAGTGGCAGTTGGCGAGGCGTCGTCGTCGGGCGGAGGAGACTGCACGGGCTGCTGGAGTGGTTGAGCGAGTGGGCTCCGGGAGTGAGGTCTCCTTGTCAGCCGGGTCTGAAGCGCACTTCAAGAGCTGAAGGCCTCAGTCCCAAGGATTTTTTACAGAAACTACTTGGACGTATGTGCTAGGCATGGTGGTGAATTGCCGGGGTGGGTGAGCCGCACCGAGTGACGGCTGGGAGGGAGTCGGGACGCATGAGTGAGTCGGTGCGTGTTCAGCTGGCGCCGGGGTGGCGGTCGGTGGCGGTTGATGAGCTGCCTGCGGGGTTGTTGCGGGGTACTGAGGACACGGTGCGTTATGTTGCGGCGGCTGTGCCTGGGACCCTGTGTTGTCTCCTCACTTCTGAGACGTTTGAGTGTCATGGCTTCTGAGGCACTCGCTTGGGCGGGAACTCGGGCGGGCTGGTGGTTCTGGAGGCGAGGGTGGTGCCGAAGGGACGAGGCGTGACGGGGTGTCGGTGTCCAT
>ERZ772955.1380-NODE-1380-length-15473-cov-3.933000_pt1 | contig 15473 bp, 14 predicted proteins | sample MGYA00511133_ERZ772955 | MGnify/ENA primary metagenome ERZ772955 (study PRJEB29015, sample SAMEA2737914) | human oral metagenome | biome: human oral; feature: human-associated habitat; material: dental | place: China | collected 2149 ... | reverse complement strand
GTTTTCACTTTTCCTCACTCCCACTTAAATACTCCTGATGACGTGCGGTTTCTGGATTCTGGGAGAACGTTAAACGTAAACATCCGCTCATAACCAGACCTGCTCATTCACCAAGGAGAACAGTTGATATTACGCGTAATAGAAATTACTCGTAAATTGTAGCACAATTAAGTCTAAAAAGTCAACCCATGACATATGTTCTGCTTTATCTACAATTCCGCATATGCTATAATCATATTCGAAAAGAAATTTTATTAATTAGGGGGGCAATCATGAACGATTCTCAAATCGAAAATACTGACGAAGAACTGAATAATTTACGCACTATCAGAGATGAGGCTATTAATGCACTAGCGCCAAATATAGATAGAATGGAAGGCGTTGATGGAGAAAGAAAAATTCGTATATACATGTCAGCCGCAAGAATAACCAACAGCAGTAAGATGTTCCGCTTAGCTTACGAGGCGGCTAAAAATATCCCAGACGCAGCTACACGAGCCGAGGCACTAATTGATATTATTCAAGACTCTGGATACGCTATTAGCAAGTTGGACGGCGATCGTCCATTCTAGAAGCTTAAGAGCGAACAACTTCAAGCAAATAATATCGTCCTAATTGGGCGATATTATTTTATAACGAATCCATAGCGATTAAATCATCACGCCAACCGGCGTAAACGAAGTCAGAATTGCCATAAAAATTATCGTGACATACCAAATTTTCCGATTGAATTGATATTTTTCAATCTTTAACACCAGCAGCAACGCAATAAATAGGCCAACAGGAATGGCTTGGACGACCAAACCGCCAACTTCAACTGGATTTTTTAGACGAAGCCACAGCGCACTTAATATCACAAAAACCACCAATTTCAAGAAAAACGAGCCGTCATTGTCATAAATGCGTTCGCGCCCTTTGCGACTAAATAGCTCGCTAGACTTCGAGCGATTGCGAGCATAAGTACGAGTTTTTTGTTTTGTCATAAGCTGAATGGAATTATAGCATAAAAAATCCGCCCCATTCAAGAGGCAGAAATTTTATATATCGTTAAATTACATACGAATTTCAGCGTCAACGCCAGCTGGCAAGTTCAAGTTCTGCAAGCTGTCAATCGTCTTTGGTGTAGCGTTCGTAATGTCAATCAGACGCTTGTGAACGCGGCGCTCGTAAGACTCACCACCAGTTTTGTAAACGTGCGGACTCTTTACGACAGTGTAAGTGCTGCGTCGAGTTGGCAAAGGCACTGGACCCGCCACGTTAGCACCTGTGCGAATTGCGGTGTCGATAATTTGTTTTGCTGATTGGTCGATGACTTTGTGGTCATAAGCCTTCAGACGAATACGGATTTTGATTCCTGTATCTTGAGCCATAGCTCCTCCTCTTATGTGCAATCTCGTAACCTCTAATTGCCCTATTTATAGTCAATCGAGTTCTCGAGATAAATTATTACTAACTATGCGATTATATCAGCAATTTTCCGCTTTATCAAGATGAGAAATCATTTCCGCAATAATTCCAGCAGATTTATTCAGCGATTCTTTTTCTCGCTCGGTAAGCGGATAGCCTGCCAAAATCTTCACGCCGTCGCTACTGATTGTTGATGGCAATCCAAGCACAACATTATTCAAGCCATATTCGTCTTCAGCCAAAGAGCAAACGGGATAAACCGTGTGCGTCGACTTTCGGAGCGCCGAAACAATTTTAGACACAACAAACCCAATCGCAAAATACGTCGATTTCTTTGTTTCAATCACCCGATAAGCTCGGTCGCGAACCTTCTGCTCAATTCCGTCAATCATTTCCTCTGTAAATCCAGGATATTCTCTAATCGGCACTTCACCAATTTGCGCCGTTTCAATTGTCGAAAATGATGAATCGCCATGCTCGCCCAAAATATAAGCGTCGACCGCTTTACTGTCGACATTGAATGCGTCCGCCAGATACGACTTCATTCGCGAAGTATCAAGCGTCGTGCCCGTCCCAAACACGCGATTTTTCGGCAGACCAGATTCCTTAAGCGCCACGTAAGTCAGAACATCAACCGGATTACTGACAATCACCAAATACGGCTTCGCGCCATTCGCCATAATATTTTTCACAATATCACGCATAATTTTTGCGTTAACGTCAATCAACTCCAACCGAGTCTGACCAGGAAGTTGCGGCGCACCCGCGGTAATCACAACGATGTCATCGTCATTGATATCAGAATAATTTCCCGTATGAACCACGACGTTTCTGTCAATTCCCATCGCGTCATTAATGTCGGCCGCTTGACCCCAAGCCAAATCCTCATTACGGTCAATCAACACAATCTCTTCGATGACACTACGCAATGCGCACGCATAAGCCGCCGTTGCACCAACCATTCCACCGCCGCCAACAATTAGCAATTTCTGTTTATTCACCAAAATCTCCTTTTTCTGTTTTATGTTAGATGTCTTTATTCTGCCATAAACATTACCGCTCTGTCAATTGACTTTACTTTATAGCAAAAAATATGTATAATATTGTCAATTTATTAACTTTTACATATTATCAACGGGAGGATATATGGAAAAAAGAATGTTTGCAGAAAAAGCGCCACGCGACAAAGTATATCGAGCACTTGCAGTGTTCGCTTTACTGCCGTCATGTTTCTTAGCCGGATGCGCAGGCGAAAAAGGAGTTGATGCTGGAAGTTCAAGTCCAGCTCCATACGGCAGCTCTGAGACTACTACATCTCAGCCAGAAAATGACAGTAATAAAAATTTGTCGGAGGAAAAGAAGGAAGGAGATGGTGTCATAGATTTAAGCAAGAATTCGATTTACTATTCAGAGAATGGCGTTCGAGAAGGGTTTACGGCCTTTTGCGGATACAGCCAATATAACGTCCCCGGGATATACGATTGCTCCGTTTATCTCTGCGACGGCAATGACTTAGTTAGATTTGGATTTAACAATATGGACTTTATTGAAGCGACTCAAGGAGGAAAAAGAGAACCTAGTGTTTCAAACCTCCTAGACAAGACAGATGAGCTATACACACAATATAGCTACCCCTCAACTGAAATCACAAAGGATCTAGACAAATGCGAAGAAAAAAGCAAGAGCGTAGGAGAATTTACCAAACCCGTGTCTCATTTTATCGATGAAAATGAGCAGTATATGTGCCTCCCTCAATTTATGACAACAAAAGACGGGGAGAAGGTTGCTTTGGAAATCACAAAGACTACATCTGTCAACGAGGAAGACAATAACGGTCCGCACTATCCTCTATATGAGCTTGATCTTTCTGAAAAATGTTTTGACACAAGATTCCTTGATTAGATATATAGTACAGTGGCAATCAAAAATCCCCCGAAAGTTCGGGGGATTTAATTAGGCTTGTGTTATCAAGATTATTTGTTAATCTTTGTAACAACACCAGCACCAACTGTACGACCACCTTCGCGGATAGCAAAGTTCAAACCTTGTTCCATAGCGATTGGTGCAAGCAACTTAACCTTGAAGGTTACAGTGTCGCCTGGCATAACCATTTCTTTGTCAGCTGGCAATTCAACTTCACCGGTAACGTCAGTTGTGCGGAAGTAGAACTGTGGCTTGTAGCCCTTTGAGAATGGAGTGTGGCGACCGCCTTCTTCTTTCTTAAGAATGTAAACCTGAGCCTCAAATTCTGTATGTGGGGTGATTGAACCTGGTTTTGCAATAACCTGACCACGTTCGATCTGATCACGCTCAATACCACGGAGAAGAAGACCGGCATTATCACCAGCTTCACCTTCGTTAAGAGTCTTGTGGAAGGCTTCGATACCGGTAACGACTGATTTCTGAGTTGGGCGGAGACCAACGATTTCAACTTCGTCGTTAATCTTTACGACACCTTGTTCGATACGACCAGTTGCAACAGTGCCACGGCCTTTGATGGAGAAGACGTCTTCAATAGGCATAAGGAATGGTTTGTCAAGATCGTGCTCTGGGATGTCAAAGTAATCATCCATAGCGTGGACGAGGTCCATAATGCGATCTTCCATCTCAGTGTCGCCTTCAAGAGCCTTAAGAGCAGAACCCTTGATGATTGGAGCGTCTTTGTCGAAGCCGTTCTTTTCAAGAAGTTCGCGAACTTCTTCTTCGATCAGCTCAACCATTTCTTCGTCAGCCATGTCCATCTTGTTCAAGAAGACAACGATCTTTGGCACACCAACCTGCTTTGCAAGCAAAACGTGCTCACGAGTCTGAGGCATTGGGCCGTCAGTTGCAGCGATAACCAATACTGCACCGTCAACCTGAGCAGCACCGGTGATCATGTTCTTGACGTAGTCAGCGTGTCCTGGCATGTCAACGTGTGCATAGTGACGATTCTTTGATTCATACTCTTGGTGTGAAGACGCGATAGTAATACCACGTTGCTTCTCTTCTGGTGCGTTGTCGATCTGGTCGTACGCAACAGGTTTGTTAACTGCGCTTGGTAGGCGCTTTGCCAACACTGCAGTAATCGCAGCAGTCAGCGTAGTCTTACCGTGGTCAACGTGGCCCATTGTACCAACGTTAACGTGCGGTTTGCTTCGGTCAAATGCATCTGCCATTTGTAGAAGTTCTCCTTAATTTAATTATTATTTTTCACGCGGGTACAGTCCATAAAAAAGACCTCACGGCGTATGAGTTTAATTATAACGATTTTCCAATCAGTTGTAAATAGCTTATTTCTTACTATAATACTTCGCCAAGAACGAATCGCGAAACTCGTAAAAAGTTCCATCTTCCAAGCTGGCTCGAATATCATCAACTAACTTAACGATAAATCGCTCATTATGAATTGACAGCAACGTTCCAGCCAACGACTCGCGGGCGTGCAAAAGATGACAGAGGTAAGCCGCCGTGTAGTTCTTGCAAGTATAGCAATCGCAATCGTCCATAATTGACGCAAACATCTCGCGGTATTTTTGACCGCGCACATTGACTCGGCCAAGCGGCGTATACGCGGCGCCATTCCTAGCCACTCGCGTCGGACTCACGCAGTCAAAGGTGTCAATTCCCTGCTCAATTGCCGCAAAAATATCATCAGGCTCGGAAATCCCCAACAGGTGTCGCGGTTTATTTTCAGGCAAAATTTGATTGACCCACTGAATCGTTTGCGCCATAGTTTCCTTTTCCAACGCGCCACCGATTCCATAGCCATCAAAATCCATCGCGCCCAAAAACTCGGCAGTTTGTTTTCGCAAATCCTCGTAATTCGCGCCTTGCAAAACGCCAAATAAAGCTTGATACGGCTTATCTGGACGAGCCGCCCTTAAGCGCTTAACTTCCGCCAAACTTCGTTCCGCCCAAGCATGCGTCCTGGCCAGCGCCTCAACTTGATATTCGTACGGATCAATCAAAGAGGTCAATTCGTCAAACGCAAAAGTAATATCAGCACCGATTCCAGCCTGAATTTGCATGGACAATTCTGGCGTGAATTTATGGTAAGAGCCGTCCAGATGCGACTTAAACATCACGCCGTTTTCGTCCACCCAAGCATGACGCGACGATTTTTTAGCAATCGCAATTTCTTCATCGACATCAGTACTCATCGCCAAAACCTTCTTAAAGCCAGAGCCCAAACTCAGAACCTGAAAACCACCACTATCCGTAAAAGTCGGCCCGTCCCAGTGCATAAATTTACCAAGATATCCGGCCTTTTCGATCAAATCATGTCCCGGCTGCAGATACAAATGATAAGCGTTCGCCAGCACTGCCTGCGCGCCAACATTCTTCACCATCTCAGGAATCATTGCCTTAACATTAGCCTTAGTTCCAACCACAATAAACGCCGGCGTTTTAATATCACCGTGTGGCGTGTGAATAATTCCCGTTCGCGCCAACGTGTCGTTAAATCGTGAAGTTATTTCAAAAGAAAAAGGTTTTTCCTGCATAATCTGTTTGATTATATCATGAAATGGTCGACGGATCGTTTCGTGACAAGCTAATCACATCGCTACATCGTACCAAGTAATATCTATTCTCTTCCGTGTTATTAACTATTAGCACAGGCTCGCCGCGACTAAGTGACAATTCCGACGCGCTTAATATTCGTCCGTCAATATCTGGCCTATCGTTAATTTCTGGATTCCAGATCGCCAAATTATCCGCACGCAGCGCAAATTGCTCAACATATTCACGACTATTCACTTCTTCTAACGGAACATCATTCCACGAAACCGCATTCAGCAAATCGCCAGGTAAACATCGGTATGCCGAAACTACACATTCACCCTTAAACTCCCGCACTCTGCTAATATCCTGGATTACATTACGAGCGGCGCATTCATACTGACTCAACACATCAAGCTGTTCATTAAGAGGCAATTTATAGAAACACTCACCATTAACTACTTCACTTGCAAAATTTGCAATTTTATGAAGTTCATTTACCACCATTTTAAGCTCTTCAGCTTCGCCATCAAATCCTTCCAAGCGAATAATCTTATCTCTGTCGGGTATCACATAAATCTTCTTCGGAAAGTCTTCAGACTCACCATCTATTGTCACTTCAATCGCCGCGTAAAATTTATCATGATGTCTGACAAAACACACCCCATCAATACACGCCTTAGAAACGTCCATAAATTCATACTGTAATTCATTATTTTTCGTAGCGTCAGGAACCAACGCAAAACCAGTAAAACCAACGGTGCTAATGCCATAAAGTCTTGTCGCAGAAAACTCAGACAACTGGTCATTTAATGTTTGGGCATATTCTCTTGACACTTCGTCAAACTCCGACTTGTCAACATAAGAAAGATCCGTCGCTAGCTGCCAAGCGGTCTCTTGAAAATCGTCATTAAAAACCGTTTCAAATAAATCAATAGGGGCTCCGATCTCCTCTTTATCAATTGGCGCCATATCAAGCACGTCTTTCATGTCTACACAAAAAGTCGCAAATCGATTTTTAATATCAAACATTTCCAGCACAGGGCGATCATCGCGCCACGTAAAACTCGGTAGCCATCCAGATAAAACCGTAGGATTAGCGTCTTCTACATTATTTTCCCTGTCGTCAATTTTAACCTTATACGCCTGGCATTTCACTTGAATTCCGCCATCATATGGAATCTCATTCAAAACATCATTCATCTCATCTATCAAAAGCTGCCTCGACTCCGCATCTTGAATGTTGCCGACACCAGCAACTTCTTCGATTTTGTCAGCATAGTGGCGCAATTTACGCACACACCGAGGAATGCCGCTATCATCCGGCAATAACTCTATTGATATAATCGCCTGCTTGTCAAGCGGAAAATAATAGTCCTTCTGCGAAGTTCACACACACAAAGCGGCCATCTCTTTGGTGTAAATCGCAAACGGCGCTAAAATCTCAGAGTCAATTTCCATGGGAGATATCAAATCCGCCACACCCTCAACCGACCGCAGACAATACGAACCATCCTCTCCAGATTGACTATATCCAACAACTCTAATCTTCTCGCCCTCAATATCGCCAGCGTGCGCAGCTTGTTCTATTTCAGCAATTGCAATCTCGTCATTTTCCCCTTCTCCGTCGAGCAATAAATTCGCACCAGCAATTCGCCTCCAGTCCTCATCAGAGAATAGCTTAGGAGAATTAGACTCCATATCAGGCTTTGAGCGTTCCATATTGCTATATATTATACAACTTTAATCGATATTTACAAGTATAGACCCTTCCGTATGCTGTATACTAGAAACATGAGCAGTAAAACCCTCGTTGATTTGGACCAGTGGCTAGCGCCGCACAAATCCACAATTCAGGCGCGCGAGAAGTATATTTCTTCGAAACTGAAAAAGGTTTTAAGCGGCAAGACGCCAGCCGAATTCGCGATGGGTTTTTTACATTTCGGACTTCATAAAACAGATGTGGGCTGGATATTTCGCGAATGGGCGCCGAACGCCACTCGAATGTTCTTAGTTGGCGATTTTTCAGATTGGAAAGAGCGCGAGGAATTCGCCTTAAGTCGTGGCGAAAATGGCGAATGGAGCATAAATCTTCCTGAAAATTCACTTCGCCACGGACAGAAATATAAATTGCGTGTCTATTGGTCTGGTGGCGACGGCTGGCGGCTGCCTTCATACACAAATTACGTCGTCCAAGACGAAAATTCTGTCGATTTCTCCGCGGTCGTATGGTTGCCAAAAACTCCCTACAATTGGCAATATAAAACCCCGCCCAAGCCAAAAGTTCCTCTGATTTACGAAGCGCACGTTGGTATGAGCAACCAACAGGAAAAAGTCGCCAGCTTCAGCGAATTCACCGCGGAGGTTTTGCCGCGAATCAAAGAATCCGGCTATAACACCATTCAGCTTATGGCAATCGCCGAGCATCCATATTACGGCAGTTTCGGATATCACGTCAGCAACTTTTTCGCGGTTTCGTCAAGATTTGGCACGCCCGACGATTTTAAGAAATTGGTCGACACGGCGCACGGAATGGGACTGCGCGTCATCATTGACCTTGTCCACGCTCACGCCGCCAAAAACGAAGTCGAAGGTCTGGGCAATTTTGCCGGCGATCCGACACAATATTTCAAGCCAACAAATCATCCAGAATGGGATTCGCGGCTGTTCGATTACGGCAAGCCAGAAGTTTTGCATTTTCTGGCGAGCAATTGCCGTTGGTGGCTGGACGAATATCACATTGACGGATTTAGGTTTGATGGTGTAACTAGTATGATTTACCACGACCACGGACTCGGGAAAAGTTTCACTAGTTATGATGATTATTTCCGCGATAATGTCGACAAAGACGCGCTCACTTATTTACGGCTGGCAAATGAAGTAATTCACGCCATCCGTTCTGACGCCACGACAATTGCAGAAGAAATGAGTGGCTTTCCTGGACTTGGCGCATCGACAAAGGACGGCGGGCTGGGCTTTGATTATCGCTTGCAAATGGGCGCGCCGGATTTATGGATAAAAACTCTGAAAGAGAAAAATGATGAAGATTGGGATTTGGGGCAATTGGCTTACACTTTGAGTTCGCATCGTCCAGAGGAAAAAGTCATCAATTACGCCGAAAGCCACGATCAAGCGCTCGTCGGCGATAAAACGCTGATTTTCCGACTTATTGATAAAAATATGTATTGGCACATGGATAAAATTGATCCAGACTTAACGGTTGAGCGTGGCGTGGCGCTACATAAACTGATTCGTCTGATGACCGCGGGACTGCATGGCGGCGGTTATTTGAATTTTATGGGCAATGAATTCGGGCATCCGGAATGGATTGATTTTCCGCGTGAAGGTAATAATTGGTCGTTTAAGCACGCTCGTCGGCAATGGAATTTACGCGACAATGGCTTCTTAAAATATCAATGGTTGGGAGATTTTGACGCGGCTCTAATGAAGGTTATTGGGCAAATTGATAATTCTGACATTCAGCACCTGACGGTTCGCCAATCTGATCACACGGTAAGTTTTATGCATGGCGACTTTTTATTTGTTATCAATTTTTCGCCCGACAAATCCCACTCAGATTACGCGGTACCCGCAGAAGCTGGCTCTTATAAATTGGCGTTAAGTAGCGACGATAAGAACTTCGGCGGGCAGGAGCGAATAGACCATAATTCCCGTTTTTTCACTTCCCCAGCTGATAACAGCCACAATCTTAAAGTTTACTTACCAGCCAGAACGGGCATTATTTTAGAGAAAGTTGACTAATCTCCTCCTGATGTTGACTTTTTTACGCAAGTGTGGCATAAATTAATACAGACTTTTGTTGACAATCCCGTCAACGAAAGTAGTCCTTATACAACTCGAGAGAGAGTCATCTCATGTTGAAACTCAAAATCGCAACCGCATCCCTGGCACTAGCCGGAATGATGCTAATCATTCTGGGAGATACGTATATGTCGGCGACCCTGGCTGTCGTCTGTACAGCGGTGGCTTTGCCACTGGCGGGCCATCTCGCATGGAGATGGCTCCTACACGACCACTCCTTGGTCCCATTCGTTCTATAGATACCGGTAGCTGAACTACCTGCCCTATACGCGTTCAAGGATCTAGGGGGCATGGATACCCCGCTTGGGGCTACCCCCATCGAGCCAGAAAAAATGGATACACTAGGAGGCTTTGTTGCACTTATAAGTGCTATAGCAATCCTCCTTGCGGTCGTCATCCCATCATCGCCCATGCGCGATGATGACGAGGACTAACCGCCCGTCAAGAAATGAAGTAGTTCGCCTTGAGACTTTTAGTCTCGGCTGGAGCTCTCTTGGCGGGCTATTTCTATTGGCATAAAATTTGTTACACTAGATATTGTGAAGAAAAAAGTACCAAAATTCATTGAGCAATCATTAGCCCGAGTCGCTAACCTTTACAGCTTTGAGCCAGAGCATCATCTGGAGAAAATTGACGAAAGTTTGACACCGAATATGCGAGCTTTACGCCTGGCTATGACGATTGCCGAGCAGCTTCTGAGTATGGGCGTGGTGGCGCGCGATGTGGTTCGTATGGCGCAAGGAATTACGCGGACGTATTGCCGCAGACCTGTTCATGTGGATGTGAGCTACACCTTGGTGACAATTTCTCAAGACCGCGGAGTCAGCCATGAACCTTTGACGATGGCGCGAGTTATCGTTCCTGATGATCCTAATTATCAGTTGATTCAAGCATTGCAATTATTAGCTCTCGACATTCGTCGCAAGCAACTTTCCCTGGAAGAAGCCGAAGAGCGATTGCAACAAATACTCAAAAAACCCACCGAACATTCCCGACTAGTCGTTTACGCGGCGGGCGGATTGGTGAGCGCGGGTTCCGTTATTTTATATGGCGGCAGTTTACTCATGGCGTCAATCGCGTTTCTGCTCGGATTCCTAGCGACTGGATTATTAAGATGGCTGGGACGCGTCGGCATGCCACTATTCTATTCACAAGCTCTTGTGGCGATTTTCGTAACATTGGTGGCGGCGGGCGCAGCTTGGTGTAGTAATTATCTGGGGCTAAGCGTCAATGCGACATTGTTGGTTATCAGCGGAATTGTCTTATTAGTCGCGGGATTAATGTTTGTCGGCGCATTTCAGGACGCAATCGACGAATATTACATGACTGCCAACGCCAGATTGTTAAAAGTCGTAATGGCGACGGGCGGCGTAATTGCTGGCGTGATGGTCGGATTATACATTGCGACAAAATTTGGCATTACTTTCCCAGCAACACCAGATCGATTGACATTGGCGGACGGACACACGCAATATTTGGGCGCTGGAATTATCGCGGCGGCGTTCGTTCTGAGGAATCATTCTCGATTTTTAGGAATGGTTATCTCTGGATTAATCGCAATTTTCGGCTGGTGGATTTCAAGATTAGCCATGAGTTTTGGCTTTGATATCGTAACAGCGAGCGGTATCGCGGCGGCGGTAATTGGGCTGGTCGCAGTTATGACTTCCAGATTATGGAAATTCCCTTCTCTGGCGATTATTGCGGCGGGAATTGTACCGCTAGTCCCAGGGTTATCACTTTACAACGGATTAATGGGCGTCGTCCTATATCCACCAAACAGCGCAAACTTTCTGCCAGCCCTGGCCATCTTAGCGCGAGCAATCCTCATCGGCGTAGCAGTAGCAATTGGCGCATCATTCGGCAACATCGTCGGTCGCCCAATTCGCCGACAATTCATCAATTTATTCCGTCGCAACACGCAAGCATCATGAAAAATAACCCAAAATTCATTGGTTTGTCAGACTCTAGATTATTTCATATGCGCGGAGTGGCGTACAAATCTTACAATCTGGCTCGCGAAGTGTTCAATATGAAAGAAGATGTGGCGCGCAGCTTATTTTTAATGGGACTGACACACGACTTTGCCTACGCTTTTGTTGAAAATCAGACGGATCACGAACATGAAGGCGGCAAGATCCTAAAATTATCTGGCTTCAATTGGGCTGAAGCTGTATTTAATCACGGAGATCCTGACGTGGACGATTGGACGGACGAATTGCTTATCTTAAACTTAGCGGACATGACGACTAGCCCAGACGGCAAACCAATAACCATAGACAAACGACTGGAAGACATTGAAAACAGATATAGTACAAATAGCATTCAGGCGACAAGAGCACGCAAATTAACCAAACGAATCAAAGAAGAACTCGCCAAACGAAACCTAACAATTCCAAACTTATAGACCCGAAAGTTATCCAAATAAAAATCCCCGGATTCGCTCCGAGGATTTTTTATGAGGTAGAGATTATTTATTTCGCTTTTCGATAATCTCTTGCGCAACGTTTGGTGGAACTTCCTCGTATTGAGCCAATTCCATCGTTGAAGCGGCGCGACCTTGAGACATCGAGCGAATGTCCGATGTGTAGCCGAACATATTTGCTAGTGGCACAAACGCCTTAATCAACTTAGCGCCACCGATCAAGTCTTCCATAGCGTCGATACGTCCGCGACGTGAGTTAAGGTCGCCGATGATGTCACCCATGAAGTCTTCTGGTGTAGTAACTTCAACCTTCATAACTGGCTCGAGCAAGATTGGGTTGGCTTGCTTAATACCTTCACGAGCAGCTATCGACCCCGCCAATGAGAAAGCCAATTCCGAGGAGTCGACATCGTGGTATGAACCATCGTAAAGTGTAGCCTTAACATCAACAACTGGATAGCCAGCAATAACACCGCCTTCCAATGTTTCGCGAATACCCTTCATTACAGCTGGGCGATATTCCTGAGGAACCACACCACCCTTAATTTCATCAACGAATTCAAAGCCTTTACCAGTCTCATTTGGCTCAAAGCGAACCCAAACGTCACCATATTGACCGCGACCACCAGACTGCTTGGCGTGCTTACCTTGAACTTCAGAACGACCCTTGATGCTTTCGCGGAAGGCAACCTGAGGTTCACCAATGTTGGCTTCAACCTTAAATTCGCGCTTCATACGGTCAATAAGAATATCCAGGTGCAATTCGCCCATTCCTGACATAATTGTCTGACCTGTTTCTTCGTCAGTATGAATTCGGAAAGTTGGGTCTTCTTCAGCCAAGCGCTGCAATGCCAACGCCATTTTTTCCTGGTCAGCCTTTGACTTTGGCTCAACCGCGATTGATACAGGTGGCTCTGGGAATTCAATTGACTCAAGAGCAATTGGATGCGCCACGTCAGACAACGTGTTACCAGTTGCAGTAGATTTCAGACCAACCACAGCGGCGATGTCACCGGCTTCAACCTTGCTAATTTCTTCACGCTTGTCAGCAAACATACGAACAATTCGTCCGATTCGCTCTTTCTCGCCAGTCGTCGTGTTAAGTACGTAGCTTCCTGAGTTCAAAACGCCAGAATAGACACGAACGAAGATTAATTTACCAACAAATGGGTCAGCAGCAATCTTAAACGCCAAAGCTGACAAAGGTTCTTTATCTGATGGCTTGCGGCTAACTTCGTCGCCAGTCTTTGGATTCTTACCCCAAATTTCATCAACGTCTAGCGGGCTTGGTAAGAAATCAACCATCAAGTCAAGCAACTTCTCAACGATCACACCGCGACCGTCACCACCAGTAACTAGGTAAAAGTCACCAGCCAAAACGCGCTTGCGTAGAGCCATTTTTAGCTCGTCAACGGTAATAGCGTCCTCGCCCTGCTCCAAGAATTTCATAGTAAGTTCGTCGTCAGCCTCAACGGCGTTTTCAACCAACAAAGAACGTGCGTTCTTAGCTTTTTCAAGCATATCAGCTGGAATTTCGCCAACCTTAAGTTCGTGATCTGTGTAATCGTCGTAGGTGTAAGCCTTCATGTCAATCAAGTCGACAACACCGTTGATAGTCTTTTCAAAACCAATTGGCAAGTGAACTGGGAAAGCCTGCTTACTCAAGCGGTTGTGAATTGACTCTAGAGATTTGTAGAAGTCACCACCAGTCTGGTTGATCTTGTTAACGAAACAAATACGAGGCACGCCGTACTTATTAGCCTGGCGCCAAACAGTTTCAGACTGAGCTTCAACACCCATCTTACCGTCAAAGACCGTAACTGCACCGTCAAGCACGCGCAAGCTACGCTCAACCTCAGCGGTAAAGTCGATGTGTCCTGGGGTGTCAATAATGTTAATCTTGTGATCTTTCCAGAAACAAGTCACAGCAGCTGACGTAATAGTAATACCACGCTCTTTCTCCTGCGCCATCCAGTCGGTAGTAGCACCGTCACCTTCACCACGAACCACACCGATCTTATGTGTCAAGCCAGTGCGGTACAAAATACCCTCAGTTGTCGTCGTTTTACCGGCGTCAATATGGGCAATAATACCAATATTTCTAAAATTCTTTAGCGGAACATGCGTCTCTGCCATAAATTTTCCTTTATATTACGTTAATTTGCCGAGATTTTTGGTCAATTTTTTGGCACCAAAAAACTACTCTTGCGTTTTATTATATCAGTTATCTATGTTTTTGACTAGCTCTGAGCCGGAGGATTTTTAGACTCGTTATCGCTCTGATCTGGCGCTGCAGGCGGATAGTTAGCTGGAGGCTGTTGCATAGGTGGCTGCGCGTATGTTGGTGGATATTGACCAGGTTGCTGCGGATAGTAGTTTTGTTGCGGATATTGTTGTTGCGGCGGAACTGACTGCTGATACGGCTGCTGCGGATACTGAGGCTGGTGCTGCGGGAATTGTCCGGCGACAGGATATGGATAAGTATTCATTTTGCGTCGATTACTGACAGAAACGGCAATTGCGATAATTGATACAGTCAAGAATAGTGCTCCCGTCGAAAGAATCGCTACGACCACGATTACGACAATAGTATCATTTTTTGATTCACTTACCGAAGACTTATCTCCGGTACTCTCACTTTCGGTGGTCTCATCAGGAGTATTAGATGCCACTTCGATCATTTTTGCAACCAAATAGTTGCCTGGATATTTACTATCCAATTGCTCAAACTTTGCCTTTGCTTGAGAATATTTCCCTTGCGAGAAATCATTCAAGCCATCTTTCCAAAGTTTAGTTAACTCACCGCTTGCCGACAATGTGACGTTATTTTTCTTCGCCATAGTTTTCAGATCAGCGATATCACGGAATATCCCCCTTCCGAAGCAGGAATTATTACTCTTACCGCTATTAGCACAAGCCGATCCTCCATAAGTATTTAATCCCACCTGCTTACCATTGTTGTCGAATGCTGGACCACCGCTATTACCCGCCGCGATTTGCGTACTCATAGAGAATAATTTATGACCGCCTGCATCGCTAGTCGAGCCAGAAACATCACCCTGCGTAACAGTTGGCACAGTCTTACTCTTCTTAGTGTTCGTACCACCATCAACAATTGCTGGATAGCCAATCGCTGTTATTCTATCGCCCTTAGATATCTTTGAACTGTCACCCAGATCCACAGCCGGAAAGCGTCCTTCGACTTTCAAAATTGCCACATCACTCTTATCACTCTTCAAATCCAGTCCACGCCCCCTCAAATCAACTTCCGCGTCAATTTTCTTAGCTGGAATATTGGTCTTTGTCTTTTTCCACTTCATATCACCCGACCCGTCATCAT
>ERZ772955.1377-NODE-1377-length-15483-cov-4.326549_pt1 | contig 15483 bp, 9 predicted proteins | sample MGYA00511133_ERZ772955 | MGnify/ENA primary metagenome ERZ772955 (study PRJEB29015, sample SAMEA2737914) | human oral metagenome | biome: human oral; feature: human-associated habitat; material: dental | place: China | collected 2149 ... | reverse complement strand
CAAACTGCATGGCAGAACCAGAGTAGGCACCGTGGCTATCTAATGGAGTATCAGGCAAAACTTTGACTCCAGTTTCTGTGAAGTGCACTAAATCATCACTTTCTAGCTGTGCCCAAGATTTTAAACCGTGGGCTGCACCAAAGGGGAAGTTTTGGTAAAAGAGGATCCACTTCCCCTCAAAGTAAGAAAAGCCATTTGGATCATTGAGAAGTCCTGTTTTTGGCTCAACATGGTAACGAGTATGCCAAGGAGATTGTGCCATCTTTTCCTTTATATGTTGGATTTCTTCTTGCGTCCAATCTTCATAGGGTCTATAACGACGCTCAGTTGTCCATTCCATTTTATCTTTCCTCCATAAGTTCTATTCTATTATTAATAGTAAACGTTTTCGGCAAAAAAAGCAAGTCTTTTATGTTAAAAAAAAGAAAAATATGTCAAACGATTACCAGAAATTAAGTGGAAGAAATCGGGCAAATTTTCAAGAAAAAATGAAAGAAAATGAAAAGAAAAAGCTTTGAACCCTCTAATATCAGGATATTTTTATGAGTAAATAGAAGAACTCAGTCAAAAACTATCATAAACGGAGATAAAGAAGAGAAGGAAAATAAAAAAAATCTGCAAAACGCTTGACATATTTTAGAAACATGATAAAATAATAGTCGTAGGGCGAATAAAATCGCTTTCAAACAAGAACAAAATTTTTATAAGGAGATTTTTGCAAATGAACAATCAGGATATTGCAAAAAAGGTCATCGAAGCCCTTGGCGGACGTGAAAATGTCAACAGTGTAGCCCACTGTGCGACCCGTCTACGTGTCATGGTCAAAGATGAAGGGAAAATCAAGAAGGAAGTGATTGAGAACTTGGATAAAGTTCAAGGAGCTTTCTTTAACTCAGGCCAATACCAAATCATCTTTGGGACTGGTACAGTAAACAAGATGTACGACGAAGTGGTTGCACTTGGCTTGCCAACATCTTCTAAAGAAGACATGAAAGCAGAAGCTGCTAAACAAGGAAACTGGTTCCAACGTGCCATCCGTACTTTCGGTGACGTCTTTGTACCAATCATCCCAGTTATCGTAGCGACTGGTCTCTTCATGGGTGTTCGTGGTCTCTTGAATGCTCTCGGAATGACACTTCCAGAAGATGTTACCATTTACAGCCAAATCCTCACAGATACAGCCTTCATCATCTTGCCAGGTTTGGTTGTATGGTCAACCTTCCGCGTATTCGGTGGAAATCCAGCCGTTGGTATCGTCCTTGGTATGATGCTGGTTTCTGGTTCGCTTCCAAATGCTTGGGCAGTAGCATCAGGTGGTGAAGTAACAGCTATGAACTTCTTTGGCTTCATTCCTGTTGTTGGTTTGCAAGGTTCCGTTCTTCCAGCCTTCATCATCGGGGTGGTCGGAGCCAAGTTTGAAAAAGCACTCCGCAAAGTGGTTCCAGATGTCTTGGATCTCTTGGTGACACCATTTGTGACACTTTTGGTTATGTCTATCCTTGGACTCTTTGTCATCGGACCAGTCTTCCACGTTGTTGAAAACTACATCTTGCTCGGAACAAAAGCGATTCTTGGCTTGCCATTTGGTCTAGGTGGTTTGGTCATCGGTGGGGTTCACCAATTGATCGTCGTATCAGGTGTGCACCACATCTTCAACTTGCTTGAAGTGCAATTGCTTGCTGCTGACCATGTGAATCCATTCAACGCCATCATCACTGCAGCGATGACAGCTCAAGGGGCTGCGACAGTTGCCGTTGGTGTTAAAACTAAAAACCCTAAACTGAAAACACTTGCTTTCCCAGCTGCTCTTTCTGCCTTCCTCGGTATTACAGAACCTGCTATCTTCGGGGTAAACTTGCGTTTCCGTAAACCATTCTTCCTTTCATTGATCGCTGGTGCTATCGGTGGTGGATTGGCTTCAATCCTTGGACTTGCTGGTACTGGTAATGGTATCACCATCATCCCTGGTACAATGCTTTACGTTGGGAATGGTCAATTGCTCCAATACCTTCTTATGGTAGCTGTATCATTCGTTCTTGGTTTTGCTCTTACTTACATGTTTGGTTACGAGGACGAAGAAGAAGTTGCTACTGAAGTGGCGACAGAACGTTTGGTCCAAGAAGAAACAACTGGCAACATTCCACTAGCTCCTCAAAACGAAACAATCCAAACTCCTATCGTTGGTGACGTAGTTGCTCTTGAGAATGTTAATGACCCAGTCTTTTCAAGTGGTGCAATGGGACAAGGAATCGCTGTAAAACCAAGCCAAGGTGTGGTTTACGCACCAGCTGATGCCGAAGTATCGATCGCATTTCCAACAGGTCACGCCTTTGGTTTGAAGACAGCCGATGGAGCTGAAATCTTGATCCACGTTGGTATCGACACTGTATCTATGAACGGTGAAGGCTTTGAAGCAAAAGTTGCTCAAGGCGACAAGGTCAAAGCTGGTGATGTTCTCGGAACCTTTGACTCAAACAAAATCGCTGCCGCAGGTCTTGACGACACAACAATGGTTATCGTAACCAACACAGCAGACTACGCTTCTGTGACACCAGTCGCAAGTGGTTCAGTTGTCAAGGGCGACGCGATCATCGAAGTGAAAGCCTAATCCTCTTCAAAAATCAAATCTAAAAACAAAACGAACAAATGACATGTTTGTTCGTTTTTGCTTGAATGGTAAGATTTACAGAGGAAAATCTAAAATATAGAGAAATGTAGACTTTCAAAATGTGCTATAATAGAGAAAACAAAGATAAGAGGTTTATCATGACAAAATTATACGGAAGCTTAGAAGCAGGCGGAACAAAGTTTGTCTGTGCTGTCGGAGATGAAAATTTTAACATTGTAGAAAAAACACAATTTCCTACAACAACTCCTATCGAGACCATCGATAAAACCATTGAGTTCTTTTCAAAATTCGATAACCTTGCTGGTCTTGCTGTCGGATCATTTGGTCCGATCGATATCGACAAAAACTCAAAAACTTATGGCTTTATCACAACAACTCCAAAACCACATTGGGCAAATGTAGACTTGCTTGGTGCTCTCCGTCGCGCCCTCAACGTACCCATGTATTTCACTACAGACGTAAACAGCTCTGCTTATGGTGAAGTGGTTGCCCGTAACAATGCTGGCGGTCATATCGAAAACTTGGTCTACTACACGATCGGTACAGGGATTGGTGCAGGTGTTATCCAACGTGGTGAGTTTATCGGTGGTGTAGGTCACCCTGAAATGGGTCACTACTATGTAGCCAAACATCCAATGGATATTGAAAAAGAATTCAACGGTGTTTGTCCATTCCACAAGGGCTGTTTGGAAGGCTTTGCAGCTGGACCAAGTTTGGAAGCTCGTACAGGTATTCGTGGTGAAAACATCGAACTTAACAGCTCTGTCTGGGATGTTCAAGCCTACTATATCGCTCAAGCTGCGGTCAATGCTACAGTGACTTTCCGCCCAGATGTGATCGTCTTTGGTGGTGGCGTCATGGCCCAGCAACACATGCTGGACCGTGTACGTGAGAAATTCACAGCTCTTCTCAACGGCTATCTACCAGTACCAGACGTGCGTGACTATATCGTGACTCCAGCGGTCGCAGGTAATGGTTCCGCCACACTTGGAAACTTTGTTCTTGCTAAGAGTGTCGCAAAATAAAACAAAGAAAAAATCCGTTTGGTTGCCCAAGCGGATTTTTCTATTCTCAAAACATCTGCCAGAAGAAATCAATAATATAGGTCAAACCATAAGTATAGACTACTAGGGTAAAGGGCTTGGTCAAAACGATGATAATCATATAGCGTTTGAAGGTCATCTTGGTCAATGCTGCCAGCATACAGAGAAAATCAGCTGGACTGACAGGCCAGATCATCATAAAGATAAAGAACCGCTCGAAGCGATTGCCCTTATCTAGCCAACCGATGTACTTGTCATAGGTGCGCTTGCTGACGACGGACTGGACAAAGGCAGCCCCGTAGAGACGCACGAGGTAAAAGATAATGGCACAGCCAATCACGATGCCGATATAATTATAGATGGTTCCAATGATGTGGCCGTAAATAAAGACCCCAGCCACTGAGGTCAAAGCTCCCGGAATGATCGGAACAACGGTTTGTAGGATCTGTAAAAAGATAAAGAGTGGTGGTCCCCAAACCCCAGCTTGCTGGATAAAGGCTGATAGGGTTTCCTTGGACTGTAATACTCCAGCCTGATAGGCCCAAATACAGAAAATCAAGGTGCCGACTCCCCCGACGATAGACGAAATATTGATGACTTGCTGTAGAAGGGGAGAAACAGCTTTCATTTGCTTATGCTGTGACATAGAAACTCCTTATAGATAGTATGATACTACTATATCATATTTTGATAAAAGAAGGGGGAATTAAAGATAAACATGTTATAATAAAGAAAGTAGAACATCGTTAAAGGAGAGAATGATGCAAGTAAAACCAGAACTGGAGATAGAAAAACAACTGATAAACCAGCTGGTAACTGGTGAAAGCCAATGGACTTATAGGGAAGACCTCAAAACAGAAGAACAATTATGGGACAATTTCTTTGAGAAACTGGCCCAAAACAATGTGGCTCTGCTGGCAGACCATCCCTTGACAGAGCAGGAAAAACGCCAGATTCAGAACCAACTGAACTTTGTCAGCTACTATGATGCTGCTAAGTGGTTGGTCGGTGAAAACGGCATTGCAAAGGTTGAGGTTCAAAGAGAAGATGCTAGCCTAGGCACCATCCGTTTGTCAGTCATTTGGCGTGACAATATCGCAGCAGGAAAGTCTAGCTACGAAGTTGTCAATCAAGTCCAAAGAGAAAAAGTAAATCCTCTGGACCAAGACCGTAGATTAGATGTTACTCTTCTCATCAATGGCTTGCCCATGATTCAAATCGAGCTTAAGAGTTCCCAAGCAGCATTTATCGATGCTTTTCACCAGATTAAAAAATATGATCGCGAAGGGAAATTCCGTGGCATCTACTCTAGCTTACAGATGTTTGTTGTGACCAATAAAGTAGACACACGCTATATCGCTGCAGCTAGAGAAAACAAACTCAACAAGCAATTTCTAACCAAGTGGGTGGATAAGGACAATCATCCTGTGACAAACCTGACTAGCTTTGCCCACGAAGTCCTTTCTATCCCTCGTGCCCATCAGATGGTCATGCAGTATTCTGTCATTGATGATAGCAAGAAATCTCTCATCCTCTTGCGCCCCTACCAGATCCATGCTATCGAAGCGGTGCAGGAAGCTTCGCGCCGTCAGGAGTCAGGCTATGTTTGGCATACAACAGGTTCAGGGAAGACCCTGACTTCTTATAAGGTGGCTCGGAATCTCCTCCAGATTCCATCCATCCAAAAGACGATTTTTGTCGTTGACCGCAGGGACTTGGACCAACAGACTACCTCATCCTTCCTCTCTTACGCGACCAATGATGTTATCGACATCGATGAGACGGATAATACCCATGATTTAGTCAAGCGACTAGGAAGTAATGATAAGCGGGTCGTGGTGACCACCATCCAGAAAATCACCACCATGATGCGCAAGTTTGACCAAGGTCTTTACCAGCGTGATGCGGACAAAATCAAGGGACTCCGAGTGGCCTTTGTCGTGGATGAATGCCACCGTGCCGTTACGCCACAAACACAAAAAGACATTAAGACCTTTTTCCCTCAGTCTCTCTGGTATGGCTTTACAGGGACGCCTATCTTTAAGGAAAATAAACGCCAGCAGGTCGGAGACCTTGCCCAAACCACCCAGCAACAGTATGGTGACCGTCTACATGAGTATACAGTCAAGGAAGCCATCCATGACGGAGCAGTTCTAGGTTTTAAGGTCGATTACCGTAATACTCTCATCACAGATCAGTCTGAAGATCAAGTCCCAGATAGTGTTTACGAAGATGAGGAGCATATGCTGGAAGTCTTGGATGCCATTATCAATAAATCCCGCCAACAGCTAGGCTTCCAAAAGGGAGTAGGTAAGACCTACAACGCCATCTTAACCGTCAAGTCAATCCCTCAAGCCCAAGCCTACTATGACCTACTCAAACGAGTCAAGGCTGGTCAGACACGTGTCAAGGTATCGGAGAGAGTTAAGCAGGTCCTTCCTGACTTTCCAAAGGCGACCATCACCTACTCTGTTACGGAGAATGAAGAAGAGTCAAGAGTCAACCAAGACCACATGAAGCAGGTCTTAGAAGACTATAATCGAGAGTTTGATACTCACTTTACCATGGCGGATCTTCGTGGCTTTAATACGGATGTCAATAATCGTCTAGCTCGAAAACAGGATAAATACCTCTATCGCAAGGAACAATTGGACTTGGTTATTGTGGTCAATCGTCTCTTAACGGGATTTGATGCTCCTTGTCTATCAACTCTCTTTATCGACAGAAAGCCTATGCAACCGCAGGACTTAATTCAGGCCTTTAGTCGTACCAACCGTATCTTTGATTCTAGTAAATCCTATGGTCATATCATCACTTTCCAAAAGCCTCTAGCCTTTAAGGAAGCAGTGGATAATGCCCTCAAGCTCTACTCAAATGGTGGTGAAAACGAGGTCCTAGCCCCAAGCTGGGAAGAGGAAAAGAGGAATTTTTTACGTAGTTGTAGTGATTTCCAAAATCTCATCACCGATGATCCTGAGGAAGGACTCCAAATCGAGCAAATATCTACACCTGAGTTGAGAAAGCTCGCCAAAGCCTATCAAGTCTTTGATAAATATCTAGCCTCTATCCGCGTATATAAAGAGTATGATGAGGAAGAAATCTACGCCCAGACAGGACTAAGCGCAGAAGAATTGGAAACCTATCTTGGCTTCTATCAAAACATCCTAGCTGAATTAAAAAGCCGAAGAGATGATGGTGGTGACGATGGAGAGCCCCTTGATATTCACTATGAACTAGAGTCTATCCAAGTGGATGAGATCAACTATGCCTATATCCTAACCTTAATCCAAAGTCTGATCGAGCAAGGTCAGAGTCAAGAAAAGAACCTAAGTACTCAAGATAGAGAAGCAGTGGATAACTATATTCAGAGCCTTGAGAAGACCAATCCAAATCTTGCCCAGATCATCACTGAACTATGGAGAGAAGTCCAAGCAAATCCAGAAAGCTATCGTGGTCAGTCCATTGCCAATATCTTGGATCAGATGATCGAGGCGGTTATCCAGCAACATATCCAAGTCTTTAGTAAACGTTGGTATGTCGGAGAGGATGAACTCCGTTACTATGTCGAACACTACCGCAAGGGAGCTAAAAAACAACTAGGAGAGAGCCAGTTGACCAAGAGTCAGCGCTATCAGGACTATAAGATAGAAGTAGCAGATGCCCTTAACCCTCTCCTTTATAAAAAACAAATCAAGGAAGCTTGTAAGCAACTTGTCGAAGAAGTCATTGAGCCACTCAGAGTGGGGAGATAGTCCTTCGAAGCTTCGAAGACATAGACTTCCTAAAGTTTATATGTATTCTAATCTTCGAATGATAAGAAATACATAAATTTATTAGTATTCTAAGCTTCGAATAGTAGATCTGAGAAAGTTTTGAGGTCTTCGAACTTTCGAATAGTCGTCTTTCCTAAAGTTTAGATGTATTCTAAAGCTAGAAAAGTTAAAATCTAAAAATAGTAAGAGTCTCTATCTGACAGACGGGATGTTTGTCTAGTCAGATAGGGATTTTCTATTTCTGAAATGACTGAATTATCCTGTAAAAGTAAGAAATAGACTGAAAAAGTGCTGTTGAGATGATAAAGTAGACAGTTGAGCGGATGAGAGACAAAATTTTTTAGGTAACTGTTAGAATGGATTTATAAATTTAAGGGAAAACTCCTTTTTGAAATAATGAAAAAAGAAAGGTTATCATCATGACAAAAACATTCACTATTCGCCCTCTAAGCTACACCAACTTTACCAACCGTGAGTTTGAGAGTCTCATGGTAGATACAGGTCAACTACTAGAAGTTTTTGCCAAGGCACATAAGGACGAGCCTATGTATAGCAAACATCTCGATTCCTTCAAGAGCAAGCTAGCAGACTTCCAAGGCCAACTCGCTATTGTAGAAAAGAAAGAGGCGACGAACCTGACCGAAGTCGATCGAAATCGTGACAGTGCCCTAGTCGGTCTCTTTACCCTTCATAGGGGCTTTGCTAAGATCAAGGAGACCAAACTCAAAGAAGCTCATGAGACCTTGAAGCCAGTCTTTGCCAAGTACAAGGATATCACCAAGCATAGCAATGATGTGGAAACGGCAGAAATCAAGAGTCTGCTCAAAACGCTGAGCGAAGAGCCCTACCAGACAGCAGTTACTAGTTTAGGACTGACACCTATGTTGACGGCGGTGATCAGTGCACAGGAAGACTATGACAAGGTCGAAAGTCAGGCGCGTGCGCATAAGTCTGCCAAGGAAGTCGGCAAGACCAGACAAGTCCGCACGGAACTAACCAGCATCTACGACCTCTTTATGCGCTATACCGCAGCCAGTGCAGAAGCCTATCCAGAAAAAGAACATCTGGCCAAACTCCTCAAGGACCTCAACACAATCCGAGATAGCAAGCGGCGATTGACTGGTTCAAGTAAGAAGGATAAGAAAGTGAAAGAAGAGGAAACTACACAAGTGGTTGGATAAAACTAAACGTCTTTAGATATATTATTATCTAAAGGCGTTTTTTGGTGGATTCGTGGTATAATTTTAGTAGAACAAAAATATTTGTTTACAAGTTTTGATTAAAATATCTTTGTAAACAATATGAAAAGACAGTATTTTATTGGATGTAAGATTTAGTTTTATGAGAGACTGAGAAAGAAGAAATATATGCAGGAATTGTTGTATAGCTTTAAAGAAATATTTGGAGATAAATTTTTAGAAACAGGGTAAAAAGAATGTTTTAAAGGACAAAAATGAGTCAAAGTTTTACATTAATGAAGTTTTTAGAAGAAATAATTTTAAGAAATATGATATTGATAAGAGATCAAGTAATTTAACAAATGATTTAGTTGATATTATTAATAATCATTTTGATGAATATTGTGAAACCGTGTTGAAAATAAAGAATATGGAGAAAAAATAATGAGTAGTAACGTAGAACATGGAAAGATATATCACTATGTAAGTAATGATAATATTCTGCGCGATTTAACTGAGGAGCAACAAATAAAATCATTAAGTACGTTCATTAATAAGCAATTTTTGAGTAAAAATCTGGTCATATTTGTCGGTTCAGGTTGTTCATCAGGTGCAATTCCGCTTATGTCTAAAACTATGAGTGATATTATAGAGAATAATAAAGATGTTTATGAAAAAGTAAAAGAATTTATAAATGCTAAAGACTTGGCTTATCTTATTAGAAACTTAAAATTATGTAATAAGTGGTTAGAGGAAAATAAAAAAGACAATGAAAATGAAATTAAAATAATTAATGACGTATTGGAAAAAGCAGAACAAAGTAATGATAATATAGGTGAATTTGTAAGTACTCTGTCCAAGGAACAACTGTATTCGATAGATAAACATATTTATAAAACTTTTTCAGATATTGAGAGTTTACTCAACTGGTTACAAAGCGGTTTAAGTTTTCAACCAAGCAATGATGATTTGAAATCAGTAATTAATACTTTGAAAGGTGAGTTTTTAAAAACTATACCAGCTTTGGATGATGATAAATATAAAGATAATGAAACAATAAATACTTATAATAAATTTTATCAATCTGTTTTTAAATATAGAACTGAGTTGAGTAATAAAATCAACATAGTGACAACGAACTATGATTTGTTTAATGAATATTCATTAGAAAGCAACCGCATTGTTTATTCAACAGGTTTTGAGAATACTTTATATAGAAACTTTAATGTAAATTCATTTAAGCAAAGGGTAGTAGACGATACAAATAGATATAAGGATGTATGGCAACCCACTTCTAAAGAAGCTAATTTATTAAAAATACATGGTTCAATTAATTGGACTTCTGATGAAAGTGGGCAATTAATCCAAAAGGATCTTTTTAAACAGAGTGATGAAGAAATTATTATATATCCAACAATGCTAAAGCATAGACAAACTGCACAAGCTCCATATTCAGAACTGTTTAGAGAGTTTGCAAATGTACTTCAAGTTCCAAATACAGTCCTTATTGTTATGGGATATGGTTTTCCTGACGAGCATATTAATAACATCATTTCTCAAAATCTAAAACATCAAGATTTCACTTTGATTGTTTTGGGTAATAAATCAGAAAATAATATGAAGAAATTTTTCGATGAATTTAAGACTCAAGATGGATTTCATTTAATCGGAGGGGATACGTCTTGCGATGGAGTAAAAGCCCACTACTTTAACTATATTGTTGATAAAATAATAAATTATACTCCAAAGATTGAATCAGAACAAGAGGGAGAAGATTTAGATGAATAGTATTGGGCGAGTAGTATCAGTTTCATATGACAGATTGATTTTTGAAGTAAGTGACTTTGAAAAATTAATTTATAATTTTAAAGGGGAAATTTATATCGCGCAAGGAGTTATAGATTATGTCACAATAAAAAGCCAATTTGGAGATAAATTTGTTTACCAAGTTGTTAGAGTGGAAGACAAGGAAATTAAAATTGTTAATGATGAAAAATCAAAGTTTGACTATGTAGGAAGATTTGAATGTGTTCCTGTAGGAATATTAGAAAACGACAAAATTAACTTTAATCTAAAAAAATATCCCTTTTTACAAGATAGAGTCTATTTATCAAGTGATGAGGATTTGCAGAAGGTATTTTCTATTGAGAAAAGAAAAACATCAATTTTATTAGGAGCTATCCAAGATAAATATGGTGCACAAATTAATCTAAATAAATTAATTACTCATCATTCTGCTATTTTAGGTAATACTGGTTCAGGAAAATCTACCACAGTCAGAAAAATCATTAAAGAAATAACAACTAAAGAAACTAGTAATTTATATTTAAATATTTTTGATATTCATAATGAGTACTCACAGATAGACGGTGTAAATAATATTGATGTATTGGAAGATTTTTCGATAAAAATAGAGTCATTAGAGTTGCAAGATTGGTTGAATTTGATAAAACCATCAGAACTTGTACAGTTGCCTGTGGTTCAAACAGCATTGAAATTGGCTTATTGTCTATCAGAAGGCAAATTAGATAGAGAAAAATTAAGTTGTTTTATAGCCTATAACTTATATCATAATCAACAATCTGATGCGGTAGCTAAGAGATCAAAGATTATTGGTATTTTAGAAGGAACAGGAATTAGCACTGAAGAGTACAATTCTCAATTCGGGAACTTTAGTCAGAAAGATGAGCAAGACTTCAAATCTAGTTTAAAGAGTAAAATGTATGAAAGTCATTCAGAAATAACTAAAGAAATTGAGAATGCTAGATATACAATAAATAGTTTTGCAGACTTGTTTGAAGCTTTAAATTTTGTATTTCTCCTAGAAGAGTGTCAGGGTAATACTCAAGCAAGAGGGTATTCAGCAACTCTTGAAACTAGAATTAAGCACATTCAATTCAGATATGGTAGCTTATTTAAAGTAAAAAAAGAAGATAGTGGTGAAGTAGCTAAACAATCAAAAATTACAGTATATAATGTTTCGGGTTTAGATGATGACTTATTATTGTTTTTTACTACTTATATGTTAAAAAAAGAGTTCAAAAATAGCTCTGAAAAAGAGATAAAAGATAGGGATGTCAATTTATTTATTTTTGAAGAAGCACATAGATATATATCAAAATTAAACGAAAATAGTCTATTTGGTGAAGTTGAAGTCTTTAAAAAGATAGCTCGTGAGGGTAGGAAATTTGGTTGTTTCTTGATGTTATCTAGCCAGCGTCCTAGCGAGTTATCTTCAACTGTTCTTTCTCAATGTAATAATTATTTAATTCATCGAATTAAAAATAATGTTGACTTAGAATATCTTCTGAAAACTATTCCTTATATAAATAAAAATCAGTTAACAAGGTTTTCTTATTTACCTACTGGAACAGCATATATAGTAGGTGAGTTATATCCTATACCTGTTGAAGTTGATGTTGATGGAGAAGGTGAAATAGATATAACAGTTACTCCACAGGTAAAATTTAAGGGTAAATCTAAAGCGTTAAAACAGTCAGAAAGAAGTGACGATGAAAAATCAGAATAGAAAAATTCCCAAAATTAGGTTTAAAAGTTTTGAAAAAAGGTGGGAGTCATACCGATTAAGTGAATATTCAAGTTATCGGAGAGGATCATTTCCTCAACCTTATGGAAATAAGGAGTGGTATGGTGGAAATAATGCTATGCCATTTGTTCAAGTTGTGGATGTTCTAGAAAATTTAAGATTAGCAGCCGATACAAAGCAGAAAATCAGTACTTTAGCCCAACCGATGAGTGTTTTCGTTCCATCCGATTCTGTAATTGTAACCTTACAAGGAAGTATAGGAAGAGTTGCAATTACTCAGTATGATGCATATGTAGACAGGACTATTTTAACTTTTGAGGACTATATTTCTCAAACTAATAAAGAATTTTGGGCATATACTATACGAAATAAATTTGAAATTGAAAGACAGAAAGCACCGGGTGGTACAATCAAGACAATAACAAAAGAAGCGTTATCTGATTTTAAAGTATCAATTCCAAATTACTCTGAACAATCCGCCATCGGATTCCTCTTCCGCACCCTCGACGACCTTCTGTCTAGCTACAAGGACAATCTTGCCAACTACCAATCTCTCAAGGCGACCATGCTTTCCAAGATGTTCCCCAAAGCTGGACATACAGTGCCTGAGATTCGTTTGGAAGGATTTGAAGGTGAGTGGGTTGAAAAAAGATTAAAGGATATATCTAAACGTGTGACACGAAAGAATAATGATTTAGTGTCAGAAAGAGCCTTAACGATATCGGCTCAATTCGGTTTGATAGATCAGGAGGAATTCTTTCAGAAAAAGATAGCTTCAAAAGATGTAAGTGAATATTATCTTATAAAAAAGGGGGAGTTCGCATACAATAAAAGTTATTCGACAGGTTATCCTTTAGGAACAATAAAGCGTCTTGATAAGTATGAGAATGGAGTATTATCTACTTTGTATATTCTTTTTAAAGCAGTAGATGTTGATTCGGACTATCTTACTCATTATTATGAAAGTGATAAGTGGCATAGAGAGGTTTCAATGTGTGCTGCTGAGGGAGCGCGAAATCATGGATTATTAAACATTGCACCAGCTGATTTTTTCAACACTAGATTAGTAATACCTAAAGAACTGACTGAACAACGCGCCATCGGCTCTTATTTCTCAACCCTCGATAACCTCATCAACTCTTACCAAGAAAAAATTTCTCAGCTTGAGACTTTGAAAAAGAAACTCTTGCAGGATATGTTTATTTAAGGAGAAATTATGTATAGTTCTAAAACAGATTTGATTGAAAAGTTAGAATCTGAAAAGGAAAGGTTTCAGGATAACTTGAGTCAGATAGCTGATTATGAAAAAGATTTATATAGCCGAGTAGATAATTATCTATCTGAACTTATTTCTTTTATAAATGACGAGCTAAATGAAGAAGTTTTGTCTAATGATGTAACGGTAAGGTACAAAACATTACGTGATAATTTGTTAGACAGCATCTACAAATGTTTTGGTGGTGATATTTATTCGTATGATTCTATATTTCCTCAAATCATACATAATTTCAAAGTAATTAAACTTTTCTATTTCATTGCTAAAATAGATTCTACGACTGTTATTATAGGGGCTAATGGAGCAGGGAAAACTAGTCTTATTAATGAATTACGGAAGAACAGTATAGATGAGATGTATGTTTTACCTGCTCAGAAACTATTATATTTTGTGTCTAATATTTCTAATCGTAATAATATTGAACAAGAGAATTATATACGAGATTTGAAAAATACAAATATTAAATATGATACTATTGATTTGTATCCATTAAATATTCAAGATAATTTTTCAAATACTTTTACTAACTTAATAACACTTTTAGTAAAAGATATTATGATTGTGGCTACTTATAAATTCAGAGGACAAAATGATTCTTCATTATCTTTGTGGCAAAAATTGGAAAAAATATGGAATAAAATTAAACCAGAAATTAGTTTTGAAATCGATCCTATAAAAATAATTGTAAATGTTGAAAAAAATGGTTCTAAATATAGTATAAATGGCCTTAGTGATGGAGAACGTTGTATTTTATTTTATATAGGGAATGTTCTTCTTGCTCCAGAAAATAGCTATATTGTGGTTGATGAACCAGAAACATTTCTAAATGGTGCAGTCTACAATGAATTATGGGATTTGCTCATATCAGAACGTCCTGACTGTCAATTCATTTTTGCATCACATAATATGGATTTTGTTCAATCAAGAATAAACGCTACCTATTTGTGGTGTAAGAAATTTGAAGCACCTTACAACTTAGATTATGAACGATTGGAAGAATCTCAAGAATTTCCTTTATCCTTATTAACAGAAGTTTCTGGTACGAGGAAACCAATACTATTTTGTGAGGGAACTAAAACTAGTATAGACTATCAGATTTATTCTAAACTATTTAGTGAATTTTGTTTTGTAAAACCAGTTCAAGGGCATAAACAAGTTATTCAATATACAAAAGCTTATAATAAATTAGAGGAATTATATGGTAATACAGCATACGGAATTATAGATAATGATTGGATGGATGAAAGTAGTATTCAAGTGCACAAAGAACAGAATATTTTTGTTCTTCCATTTAATGAAGTAGAGATGATACTTGTTGATGAAGCAGTCGTGAAGTCATGCTTACATTTTGATGATGACAAAGAAAAACAACAAAAAATTAAAAATCTTCAACAAAGTATCATTGATTCTTGTAAAGAAAAGAAAGATAAAATAATAAGTATTGCCTTGAAAAAAAGACTCGATGAATTTTTGGAAGGTAACTGTATTGAAAATAATAAACCTACTAAAGAAGATGTTGAAGAATTTTTAAAAAATTTAGTAAATAAATTTGATGTATCTTCAACGGTTGATAATATAACTTTTATCGTTGAAGAAAGTTTGAATTCATCTGATTTTTCAGCAATTTTAAAGATTTGTAACTTAAAAAATGAAATAATTAATCATAGAGGAAACACGAAAATAGTTCCAAACTTTAAAGATAAAGCTTTAAGGCGTATTACATTAGATAATGAATTATCCAAAGAATTACGTCATAAATATTTTGAAGAATTAGAAATGAAACTACTGGACAGATAGTTAGATTTTTGAATTAATAAAAAGAAAGAAACATTATGGAAACAACACAAACTTCCCAGTCGCTCTACCAAGCCCTGTGGAACTCAGCGGATGTTCTCCGCTCTAAGATGGATGCCAATGACTACAAGTCCTATCTCTTGGGTATGGTCTTTTATAAGTACCTGTCAGATAAGATGCTCTTTTTCGTGGCGGAAACTATGGAGGAGGGGAGTGAGAGTCTAGAGGATGCCCTTGAGGTCT
>ERZ772955.1372-NODE-1372-length-15532-cov-23.325128_pt1 | contig 15532 bp, 12 predicted proteins | sample MGYA00511133_ERZ772955 | MGnify/ENA primary metagenome ERZ772955 (study PRJEB29015, sample SAMEA2737914) | human oral metagenome | biome: human oral; feature: human-associated habitat; material: dental | place: China | collected 2149 ... | reverse complement strand
GGCCCAGCACCTTGGTGGGGCGAATACCGAGCGCCTCGGAGATGGCCTTGACTTCGAGGGGGCCGAGCAGGCCCGTCTCGGAGGGGACGGCTCCCTCGGGCAGTGTCGGGTCGAGGCGGCGGCGCGCATCGCGCTGGTTGCGGGGGCTGGAGGATCGGCTCACGCTGGCAAGTCTAGTGCACGGGGCCGACGAGGCCGAGGCTGGGGGCACTGTGAGGCTCGGAGCGTCACGGGGCGGGGTTAGGCATGCTTCCTAATTGATACGATCACACAACAAGTTCGGGGCTCCCTATAAAATAGAGAACCCCGAACTAATTCGGTAAGAAAATTAGGCCCGTATGTCACTTTAGTAGCGTTATATTTACAACCATGACGAATTATGCCGATGCAACCATTCAAGGAATCACTTCCTCACGATAGTCGCGCACTGCGAACACTTGAGCTGGTTCGTCGTGTACGCCTGCAGCGTGTACTGCCCACAAGAAGGACACTTATGTCCCTTAGCCATCGTCTCCACCCCCTCTCATTCGTTGATTACCCGGACACCTACATCTTAGCATGAGATGCCACGCTTGATGGGGCACACACTAGCGTGCACGCCGAGACAGGCATCCGGACAGGTTAGCCGCATCCGGACAGGTTAGCCGCATCCGGATAGGTTAGCCGCATCCGGATAGGTTAGCCGCATCCGGATAGGTTAATAAGCTATCCGGATGCTCATTACCTATCCATATCTTCACAACCTATCCGCATGTGCGCGCCCCGAAGGCCAGCCCTTGGCATACCAACCCGCGAACAGTAGGGACGGGCACGGTGTGAGGCTCGGATACTTGTGAGGCTCGGCCGGTTACGCGCAAGGCCCGGCCAGTCGCGCGCAGGGCCCGGCCAGTTGCGCGCAGGGCTCAGCCGTTTACACGCTCGGCTCCTCGGCAAGCGTCACACGTACGTCGTACGCACTGGCTCGCTCGCCAAGGACAGCGTTCACTTGCCCCTTGACTACCTCCTCCAACCGATTCTGGGCTTTATTCAGCAGGCCTTGTGCGACTGCCTCGTCTTTCGCGGCAGCCTCCCGATCCGCCAGGAAGGTCGTCACGTCGCCAACCTCAATCTGGTTAACAAGGGAGAAAGACTGGTCGTAGGTCTCAACAGATGCAGGATCAATCGATGAAGAGAGGACCTCAACAGCGGGGACGGTGACTGTCACGACATGAGCCTGTTCGTCAGCCTGAACTTGAATGCGACTCACGTCGGCCAGCCCAGCTTTTACCTCGCCCGAATAGGTGATGAGGTAATGAGCACCCGTACCCGGCACTTCCATGCCGAACACCTTGGTTCCCTCCTCAGAGTATTTCCCCACCTGGGTGAAGTTGTAGGACTCGGTGGCAAGTTCGCCAATGTCGGCGAAAGAGTTCTTCACAAGAGTCGTGTCGATGGTAACGACAGGTTCCGCGCATCCGGATAGGTTGCACGCTTCCGGATAGGTTAGCCACATCCGGATAGGTTAATAAGCTATCCGGATGCTCATAACCTATCCAGATGTTCGTTACCTATCCGGATGAGCGCGCTCTGAGAGCCACCACACCAGCGCGCCCACAAGCACAACCGCCACACCAGCCCAACTCCACCCGCGCCGAGAAAAAGAGCCGGGCCCGACAACCTTCGTTGTCAGGCCCGGCCCCACGCAGCTCTCAGGCTTAGTACCAGCCCACGAGGTTGGAGTGCGCCCACGCGGAGCACGGCGTGCCGTAGCGACCCTTGATGTAGCCGATACCCCAGTTGATCTGGGTGACCGGGTTGGTGCGCCAGTCGGCACCAGCCGAAGCCATCTTGGAACCCGGCAGCGCCTGCGGGATACCGTACGCGCCCGACGAGGCGTTCTCGGCGTAGGGGTTCCACTGCGACTCACGGTTCCACAGCAGGACCAGGCACTGGTACTCGCTGTCGCCCCAGCCCTGGGCTGCGAGGAGAGGCTTGGCCAGCGAACGTGGATCCTCGCCCGAGTAGGTTGTCGGCACAGCACCCGCCGCGGCGGCAGCAGCCGCAGCAGCGGCGGCAGTAGCGGAATCCGTGTTCTTCGTGTCGGCAGCGATCGCGGCGATCTCTTCCTTCGTGGAGATCGTGCCGAGCTTCGCACGATAGCGCACGGAGGTGGTGCCGTCCGCCTCGGTCTTCTCCTCAAGGGTGGCCTTGGGATCAATGCCCGCGGCAACGAGGGCGGCCGGGGTCGCTTCCTTCGTTCCTTCGCTGCGCACCTGGGTGACGGGCTGCGAGGTGGAATGCTCGGTGATCGGCACGACGGTCAGGACCTCGTCGCCGTTCTTTTCCTGCCACACGGTCCACGTCGTCGCACCATTGACGCCGGCAGTGGTCACCTGGGACTCGCCCACGAACAGATCGGCGCTGGTCGTCGTCGTCTCACTGAAGGGAATTTCAACGGTTTCGGTGGCCTCGCCGCGGGTCACGCGACTCACGTTGATCGTGAGTTCGCCAGTGGAGCCGTTGGAGACGGTGACGCGATCCAGGGGGTGCACGGAGACTCCGGCGGCCTCGAGGATGGCGCGCGCGTCCTGGCCGGGACGTGCGGCGACTTCGCGGGTCGAGCCGTCCACCGTGACCGCGACGTTGCGGGCGCGCGAGACGAGCGGGGTCAGCTCATCGCGGGACGAGGAGCGGTCCGCAGCGAGCGAGACAGCCGAGCCGAGCGGCGCAGCGTCGGCGAGGATACTGTCCGCAGAGGAGGCCGTGGTCCACAGTGTGCGTGTCTGCCCGTCGACGCTGACCGTGTAGGCCTTCGAGGTGCGCACGACGATCGTGTCGCCGTCGCGCACGGCCTCACCCGGGCCGGGCTGCACGAGGTCGTTGCTGCCAACGCTCACGCCGGCGGCCTTGAGCGCATCGCCGACAGTGTTTCCCCACGAGGTGACGGGACGGGACACGCCGTTCACCTCAAGCATGACGGAGGTGTGCGAGGAGGCGACGCCGACGCCGGCGATGCCGAGGACGCCCGCCGAGGTCAGGGCCGCGACTCCGAGAACGGCGCGCGGAGAGGGGGTAAAGGAGCGCAGCCGGCCACCGAGGACGTGCAGGGCGCTGGCGGCGGACGCACTCAGGGAGGTGCTCAGATAATGGCTCACAATTCTCCAGTTACTCGCTATTGGTACTGCTGGTCAGCTTAGCGTGAGCGCCCGCTGGCACGCCAGAGTCCTGGCGCACCAGCGGGCAATGTCACGTCAGACGAGGCCGAGCTTGTAGGCGCAGCCCCACTGGCCCCAACCGGAGCGCTGCTGGAGCATGCGCGCACGCATGGTCTGCTCCTCGGCGGAAGCATCGGAGGGCAGGCCAGATCCGCCCACGGAACGCCACGTCGGCAGCGAAAACTGATACATGCCGTAGTAGCCGTTGCCTGTGTTGATCGAGGGGTTACCGCCGGACTCGCACTGAGCGATGGCAGCCCAGATCGCCGCATCGTCGCCGGAGACGGCGGCGGGAGCAGAAGCAGCCGAGGAGGACGACTTCGAGGCGGCATCCTCAGCCTTCTTGGCCTTCGTGCCCTTGGAAACGATGCGCTTCGTGGGCTCGGTGCGCGTGGTGGACAGGACAGCGGAGACGGTGACGTTGCCGTCGACGGTCTCCTGATAGGTCTCGGTCACCTCAGAGCCGGCCGCGCCCTCCTGGACGGTCTTCTCGGTGCCTTCTTCGGCCTCGGCGTCCTCACGCTCTTCGGTCTCGTAGGGGATCTCGGTCGTGGAGGTCACGTTGCCGCGCACGACGCGGGCGACGCGCAGGGTGGCCTCGCCGCCGTTGTGTTCCAGGGTCACGCGGTCGATCAGTCCGGCACTGATGCCGGCCTTCTCGAGGATCGCGGTCGCGCCCTCGTCGGAGGATGCGACAACGTCGGTCGTGGTGCCGTCGGCAATGACATGGATCGTCTCGCCGGCCCCGGCAACGGGCATCTCGGCGCGACTGTAGGAGCGGTCGGCGGCCATCGACGAGGCGGACACCGGCAGGGCCGCGAGCACGCCGTGGATGGACGAGGCGGTGGACCATGCGGTGGTCTGGTTGCCGTCAACGGTCACGTTGTATTCGGTGGCGGTACGCACGACGACGGTATCGCCATTCGCAACACTCTGATCGGAGGCAGGGGCGATAAGGTCATGGGCGCCGACGGAGACCCCGGCCGTGTTCAGGGCGTCGCCTGCGGTCGTGAAGAAGCCGGATACGTCGTGGGTGACGCCGTCAACTTCGACGGTCACGTGACGATAGGAGGTGCCGATGGCGGTAGCGGCGGTGCCGGCCACCAGGAGGGCCGTCGCGGCGGCGACGGAAATAACGGTTGTGCGGGAGGGCTGAACGCTCACGTGTCTCCAGACTTTGAAGGTTCCGCTTCGAGGGTCGTATCGACGCATGTGCCGCATGACGGGGCGCGTACGGGCGAGTCGCTCGAATTGGACTGACACACCCACCGTAACCAATTTGTTACCGTTGTGCGACCACTTTGACGCAATTCACCAGCATGTGGGCGCCGTCCGACATGACGCGGAGGCCTCGTTAAACCAGTGTCATCACAGGGAAAAGATCCCTCACCAGGTGCCGTAGACCGCCTCAGTGTTCGCCCGCAGCTGGTCGCACGCCGCCGCTTCGCTGACGCCCCACTGGTCCGCAATGAAACGCACCGTGTGCGCCATGACGTAGGAGGCGTTGGGGCAGCCGCGCCACGGCACGGGCGTCAGGTAGGGGGCGTCGGTCTCGACGAGAACGAGCTCTCGCGGCAGGACCGCGAGCGCGGCGCGCAGGTCGGAGTTCGCGGGGTAGGTGATGGGGCCGGCGAAGGAGGCGTACCAGCCGCGCTCGGCGAGGTGCTCGGCCATGGCGGCGTCCCCCGAGTAGCAGTGGAAGACGATGCGCTGGTCCGAGCTGGCGCACTCGCGCAGGATCTCCAGCGTGTCCTCGTGGGCGTCACGGTCGTGGATCTGCAACGGCAGGTCTGCGCAGCGTGCCATCTCGATGTGCGCGCGGAAGGACTCCTTTTGCGCCTCGCGGCCGGGTTCGGCCGTGCGGAAGTAGTCCAGGCCGCTCTCCCCCACCGCGACGACCATCGGGTCACTCAGGCGCTTCTCAACCTCGACCAGGGCCTGAACGAGGGGAACATGGTACTCGCGCACGGTGGGAACCAGCCCGTCGGGCGAGGGTTCGGCGCAGCCCGCGTGCAGGGCCGCGTCGTTGGGGTGGATCGCGATCGCGACGCGCACGCCGTTGTGGGCACGCGCCAGTTCGATCATCGGGTCGAAGTCGGGCAGCTCGCAGGCGCTCGAAATCATGCGGGTGACGCCCACCTCGCGGGCACGGTCCAGCTGCTCATCGAGGCTGAGCGCCACGCCCTCGCGCCGGGGAATCTCACCGACGTGGGTGGGCAGGTGCGTGTGGTTGTCCACCACGGGCGCCGCCAGGGGCGCGGGCGCGTCGGGCCAGGGACGAGGCTTACGCGGGCTCATGCGAGAACAGTGACCTTTCGGGGAAACGAGGCGAGGGGGGCGTGGGAGACCTCAGCGGGTGAGCACGACGCCGCGGGAGACCTCTTCGGCGGCCTCGTCGCCCAGGAGCTGGCGCACGAGTTCGACGCCGAGTTCGAGGGCTGTTCCGGCGCCTCGGCTGGTCGTGATGAACTCGTCGGCGACGACCGGGTTCTCGTGAACGATCGTTCCGCCGGAGGCGATGGCCTTGATGAAGGCGGGGTTGGCGGTCGCGTGACGGCCGTCAAGGACGCCCAGCTCGGACAGGATCGAGGGGGCCGCGCAGATCGCCGCGATGGGCTGGGATTCGTCAGAACGGCGCAGTACCTCGGTCTGGATCGCGGGCGTGCCCTTCAGGCCCAGGGTGCCGGGCATGCCGCCGGGCAGGAAGAGGACGGTGTAGGTGGACAGGTCCACGTCCTCGAGCATGAGGTCGGCGACGACGCGGATGCCGTGCGAGCTAGTTACGTGGCGCGCGTCGGTCACGGAGATCAGGTCCGAGCGCACACCGGCGCGGTACAGGACGTCGGCGACGGCCAGGGCCTCGACCTCTTCGAAGCCGTCAGCCAGCATGATGGCGACGGTGGCGTCGGTGGCAAGCTTCTCGGGAGTGGGCATGATTCCTCTTTCCTCACGGCGACGGCAACAAGCGTTACGTCCAGGTTAGCGCAGGCGAGCCCACCCCGAAAACGCGCCACGGCCTCGCCCCGAGGTGGGACGAGGCCGCGTGTCTCACTCGGAGCGCAGCGCTTCGACCGGGTCCTGACGCGAGGCGCGTGAGGCCGGGATGATGCCGGCGATGACGGTCAGGCCGACGGATACGCCGATCAGGACGAGCGCTGTCACGGGCGACAGCTGGGCGATGTTCTCCACGTTGAAGGAGGAGTAGGCGATACCGTTGGCGATCGCGCACAGCCCGTACGTCACGCCCACGCCCATCACGCCGGCCAACAGGCCCTCGATGACGGTCTCGGCGTTGAAGACGCGCGAAACGTCGCCCTTCGAGGCACCGATCGACCGCAGGATACCGATTTCCTTGCGGCGCTCGAGCACCGAAATGTAGGTGATGATCGCGATCATGATCGAGGAGACCACGAGAGAGATCGACACGAAGGCGATGAGCAGCCAGGAGATGATGTCGACGATCTTGGTCACCGAGCTCATGAGCGCACCCATGATGTCAGAGTAGGTGACGACCTTATCGGTCGCGCCCGCCGCCTTGTTGTCGGCGTTGTAGGCGTCGAGGGCGGCCTTCACCTTGTCCTTGTCTGCGAAGGACTTGGGGTATATGGAGATGCTCGACGGGGAGGCGATATCCGCCCAGCCCAGGTTCCGCAGGTTCGTCTCCAGGGTCGGCACGTTCGTGGAGAACATGGTCGCCATGAGGGCCGCGAGGGACTTCTCGTCCAGGTTGGAGTGGAAAGCATCGGCAAATGCCTGCGGGTCCATCGAGAAGGCGCTCGACATGTTGGTGGCGAACTGCTCCATGGTGGTGCCAATCTGGTTGCCGATCGTGGTCGACAGCTGCGTCATCATCGAGGTCATCGCGTTCGTCATGGCTTCTTGCATGACCTGGCCGATGGCGGCGCTCACCCCCTGTGTGAGGGTGGTGCCCAGCTGGGCGGCGATCTGCGCGGAGATCGCGTTCATGACCTGGGTGGACATGTCGGTGCCGATCTGGGCCAGGGCTGGATCGTCCCCGAGGGCCTTCGTCAGGTTCGCTGCGAGTTTTTGGGAGTCGACGACCTGGTCGGAAGAGACGGCCGCTCGCAGCTGCTCCATCACCTGGGGCTGGGAGAAATAGGCCAAGGCCAGGGTCGCGAAGTCCGTCGAGCCTCCCGCCTCGATCTGCTCGCGGGCGTAGTCCTGGAATCCTTGGGCGATCTGGGATGCCTGTGCGCTCAGGTAGTCGGCGGCGCCGTCCTTGACGGCACCGTCGGCCAGGGCCGAACGAATAATCGTCGGGAAGTCCACGTTGGCCAGCTGCGGCAGGTCCTTGCTCAGCTCCCCGAAGTCGAGGCCGGACAGATCAAAGGTCATGCCCGACTGGGCGCGCAGGGCCGACAGGTCGATGGTGGACAGGTCCAGGCCTGACATGTCGAGGTTCGAAAAATCGAGGCCGGAGAGGTCCATGCCGGAAAAGTCCAGGCCCGACAGGTCCATCTGCATCTTCGAGGGGTCAATCTGGAAGGCCGCGGAGAGCTTGGACTCGTCGATGGTGAACAGGGAGGACATGTCGAAGCCGCCGGACTGACTCTTCTGATTGTCCGCCAGTTCCTTGAAGGTCTTGCCGGTGAACACGTCGACGTCGGTCTTGGCTCGCTGCGCCTTCACGATCGGGCTGGCGGCCGCCTCCTCGATGATCTGGTAGGTCAAGGCCGGCGTGTAGGCGATGCCCTGACGCAGGGCGCCGCCCTTGTCGGAGTTGGGCTTGACGATGCCGGAGATCGTCAGCTGCTGGCCGCCATCCACGAGCTTCTTCATGAAGTCCGCGTCGGAGGAACGGTCGGTCCACACCTTGTAGGTGTCATCCCACGTGTACTTGTCGAAGGCGTTGACGCGGCGGAAGGTGGTGCCCAGGATCGTGGAGTAGTCGTAGGTCGCGGTGCTCGCCCCCGACTGGGCGCCGGACTGGCTCTTCCCCCCCAGGGCACCCTGGTAGTACTGACGCATCAGGTCGTCGAATTCCTTGTGGTCCTTCAGGCCGAGCGTGTACTCGAAGAGGTTGGGAATGTTGCCGTCCTCGTCGAGGACGAGGACGACCTGGTTCGCGCCGGTCGGCCAGGACCCGGCGACCACGTCGTACGCGGAGGTGTACAGCGAGGTCGTGGCGGGCATCTGGTAGAAGGCGTTCGTCTGTACCATCGACCCGAAGGAGCCCCCGCCGAAACCCGCCTCCATCTGCTTCATCGACTGGTCGGGGCTGACCTGCACGGTCTCCTTGCACGTATCGGACTGGTAGATCTGCGGAACGATGTCGTAGTCGTACTCGATCGCGTTGACCATCGAGTTGATGTCGCCGCCGTTGTTGTCCAGATAGGTTTTCAGCGAGGCCAGGTCGTTGGTCTTCGCGTCGCGGATCCTGTCGGCGAAAGTGCGCAGCTTGGAGACGCCGACCTTGCCGTCGGGTGCAGGCTTGGAGTCCTGGGAGTCCGAGGCCGACACGGACAGCGCGGCGGTCATGTCGATGCCGGTCTTCTGGATTGTCAGCGGATACGCGCCCAGCGTCTCTTCTTCGGTCTTTGCGATGTATGCGTTCGTCCCGTTGGCCAGCGCGAGGATCGCGGCGATGCCGATGATGCCGATGGACCCCGCGAAGGAGGTCATGAGGGTGCGGCCCTTCTTCGTCATCAGGTTATTGAAGGATAGGGACAGGGCGGTCAGGAAGCCCATCGACGTGCGACGCGCGGGCTTGGCCTCGCGCCGGTCTTCGGCGGCGGGCACGAAAGGATCCGAGTCGGCGACGATGCAGCCGTCGGCCAGCTCGACGATGCGGGTTGCGTACTGGTGGGCCAGCTCGGGGTTGTGCGTGACCATGATGACGAGGCGGTCGCGGGCCACGTCGCGCAGCAGATCCATGACCTGCACGCTCGTCTTGGAGTCGAGGGCGCCCGTGGGTTCGTCGGCCAGCAGGATCTCGGGGTCGTTGATGAGGGCACGCGCGATGGCGACGCGCTGCATCTGGCCGCCCGACATCTGCGAGGGCTTCTTGTTGACGTGGTCCTTCAGGCCGACACGCTCAAGAGCGTCGAGGGCGCGCTTGCGGCGCTCGGAGCGGGAGACGCCCGAGAGGGTCAGGGCCAGCTCGACGTTCGCGAGAACGCTCTGGTGCGGGATCAGGTTGTAGGCCTGGAAGACGAATCCGATGCGATTGTTGCGGTAGGCGTCCCAGTCGCGCGCCTTGTAGTTCTTCGTCGAAATACCGTCGATGACGAGGTCGCCGCTCTGGAAACGGTCGAGGCCTCCGATAACGTTGAGCATCGTCGTCTTGCCGGAGCCGGACTGGCCCAACACAGCCACAAACTCGTTGTCGCGGAACGCCACGGAGACCTTGTTGAGCGCCACCTGCATGAGGTTGGCGGTCTGGTAGGCCTTGACGATCTCCTTGAGCTCTAGCACGCTTCATCCTCACATCTGCTGTTGATTATGCCTACAAGTCTAGGCGAGCGAGCGGCCCGACCGCCTCTGTTCACTGAATGGGCCCTGATCGTCCCCTGGTGAGCCCCTGAATACGCATCTCCCCCGTCACATCGCGGCCCCCGAAACCCAGCCCGGGCCTCGTTCAACGAACAGCCTGCAGGGGCACGCGAGACCGAGCGGCTAGACTGCTCCCATGACAGACCTCACGCAGATTCCCGTGCCCAACGAGGGGCCGATCACCGACACAGTCAAGGAAATCTACGAGCGTTCCTTCCCGCCCGAGGAGCAGATCCCCCTTCCCGAGCTGCTGACAAGCACCCAGCTGGACGAGGTCTCCTTCCTCGCCTGGATCGATCCGTCCCTGCCCGCGGGCGAGGACGGGGCCGGCAACGTGGTCGCCCTGACCTTCTCCTTTGCTTTCCCCGACCTCTTCTACCTGGGCTTCCTCGCGGTGGACGGGCGCACGCGCAGCGCGGGCTATGGCTCGCGCATCCTCTCGCATTTCCGCGAGCGCTACGGCGACGTTCCGCAGCTGCTCGAGATCGAGCCGGTCATGCGCGAGGCCGGGAACTACCAGCAGCGCGTGCGACGCCTGGCGTTCTACGAGCGCAACGGTTTCACGGTGACGAACATGCTCACGCACGAGGCCGACCAGACCTACCGGGTTCTGGCGCGCGACGGGATCGTGAGCCCGCAGCGCCTGGAGGAGGCGCTTAACTCGGTCACGGACGACCCGGCGTACGCGTCGCGGGTGACGACGGACTGACGCGCTGACCTCGCTCGGCTGACGCCGCAGCGGCGATCAGTTGTCGACGCCGCGGCTGGAGACCAGCAGGATTTCCTCGTTGTCGAGTCGGGCGAGGGCGCCTTCCAGGGCTGCCGAGGAGAAGATTCCCTCGTCACGGGCCTGCAGGAGGGCGTCGCGCTGAGCGTGGATAGCCTCCAGCGCGAGTTCACGGATCTGGTCGCGCGTGAAGGAACGCTCAACCTCCTCCTCGCTCATGTCGACGGTGCCGTGACCGTCGTCGTCCGTCTCACTCGCGGAAGCAGCATCCGGGGGCGTGCCGTCTTGGAGAATGTCGGTGAGGACGCGGTCCGCCGTACAGGCAATGCGAGCACTCGCAGCTTCATCCTCAACGGAGACCGCGTGACCGATGCGTGAGAGGGTGCGCGAGACGCCGGCCGACAGCAGGGTCTGTCCGTCGACCTCGTGGATCGCCTGCGCGAGTGCCGTATCCACCAGTGCGCAGCCCATGACTGTCAGGAGCTTGGCGCGCTCCTCCTCGGAGATATCACCCGTGGCCATCTTGGGCTTGACGAGGCGGATGAGCCCGGGCAGGGTCAGGCCCTGGATGACGAGGGCGCCCGCCGCGATGAACAGGGCGATCGTGAGCAGCAGCGCGCGCATCGGCGCATGCGTCGAGATGGTTTGCGCAGCGGCCAGGGTGATCGCCCCGCGCATGCCCGCCCAGACGATGACGCTGCCCTCGCGCGGGCCCATCGGTTCATTCTCGAAGTAGTCCAGGTCGGATCCGAGCATGGCGTTGCGGCGCGCGCGCCGCTTGAGGCGGCGACGATAGTGGTTAAGCGCGTCTTCCCAGCGTTCGGGACTCAGGTCGCGCGCCTGAAGCATGTCGGCGTCAACCTCACTCGCCTTGTGCATGCGCTTCTCGAAGCGCTCGATGCGCGCAGCCTCAGCCTCGTAGCGGCGTTGCCGACGCTTGTGCCGGCGGTCCAGCCAGGCGAGCATGATGGCGATGAAGATGGCTCGCATGACCATGATGAGCGCGCCGAGGATGACGGCGAGGAACGCGGCGAAGGCCAAGCCGCCGGAGAACGCGGCGGTCTCCTCGACAATGCCGAAGGCCTGCAGGCCCATCGTCAGGAAAATCCCGCTCTCCAAGACGAGCGTCATGGTCTGCCAATTCTGCTGGGAGAATCGCCTGTTCGCCGCGGAGATAACGGCCGCGCGTCGGCTCGAGACGACCAGGCCGGCGACGACGGCCGCAACGAGGCCGGAGCCTCCCAGGTGCTCAGCGGGGATCGATGCGATGAAGGGCATCGCGAAGGAGAAAACCGTGTCGGCCGAGGGCTCCTTGATTAGGGCGCGCAGACGCACGCCAACCTCGCCGACGACCCAGCCAATACCCGCAGCGATACCGAGGGCGATGGCGACCTTGCCGATGAGCAGGCCCGGGTTGAGGGCGTGTTCGTCGGCGGCCAGGCCGGCGCTCATCGCGGCGGAGAGCAGGACGAGCGAGGTCGCGTCGTTGAAGAGTCCCTCGCCTTCGAGGACTGTGATGATGCGGTGGGAGACGCCGGAGCGTTTCGCAATCGAGACGGCGACCGCGTCCGTCGGCGACAGGACCGCGCCCAGCGCGACGCCCCAGGGCAGGGAGATCACGGGGACCAGCCAGTTGATGACGAAGCCGACCGCGAAGGCGGACAGGAACACGAGGGGGATCGCGAGCATCGCAACGGCCTGCATCTCGCGCCGGAAATCCATGGTCGGCATACGCACGGCCGCCGAGAACAGCAGCGGCGGCAGCACCATCTCGAGGACGATGTGCGGCTCGATCTCGATGGCCCCCACCTGGGGCAGGAACCCAATCGTCAGGCCGATGACCAACAGGATCAGGGGGGATGCCACGCGCACCTTCGGGGCGATGAATTGGCATGCCACGATAATGAGCATTCCGGCCAGGGCGATAAGAAGGGGATCCACAGGTTAATTGTATTGTGCGCAACCCCTCCAGCGCCGTTGCCACCTCACCACAGCGGCTACGCGCGCGGCGAACTCGCGCGGGCGACCTGGCCGTGACAGTGTGGGCGTATGCCCACCTTGATCACCCCGGGCGGCTCTGCCCCGACGCTCGCCACCTACGACTCCCCTATCGGCCGCCTCACGCTGGCTGCGCGGGGCGGTGCGCTCGTCGGCCTGTGGGTGGCCGGGCAGCGTTTCTTCGGCGCCCCCTATGGCATCGACGAGGCCATGGCCGCTTACGCGGAGTCGGCGTCCTCCCCAGATGGTTGTGGGCGTGACGCGAACGTTGAAAGAGACGAGGACGCGGCCGCATTGGCTGCGGCCGCGTCCTGGTTGGACGACTATTTCGCCTGGCGGGTCCCCTCCCCCGCCCGCGTTCCGCTCTCGCCCATGGGCAGCGAGTTTCAGCTCCGCGTCTGGGAGGCCATGAGCGCCATTCCCTACGGGCACACAATGACCTACGGCCAGCTGGCGGGTTGCCTGCGCGAGGCCGGGGTCGCCGCGTCGGCGCGCGCGGTCGGCGGGGCGGTGGCGCGCAACCCGTTGATCCTCATTCGTCCCTGCCACCGCGTGGTCGCGTCTACTGGCCCGGGCGGCTATGCGGGAGGTACCACCCTGAAACGTTGGCTCCTCGAGCGCGAGGCAGCCACGGCCTCGTCCCTTTCGTGAGTCATACCTGCACCTGACCTGCCCTGATCACCTCGGCCGCCGAGGCCTCGTCGACGAGCCACCCGGCGCGCGATCCGCACGTTAGCCCTCACCCGGACCCTGCGTAACCAGGTCGGAGGGCGAGGCGTTGGGCTTGCGATCGGCAATATCCTTGGCGAGCGCACTGGCGTCGCGGCGCAGCTGCTTGGAGTCCGCAACCGACGCTCGGGAGAGCTCCCGGGCCTTTTCGCGATGCTCGTCCGTGTACTCCAGGTGATCGGCGTGCTTGTGGACCAGGAGGCGAATGAGCTTGCGGCGCAGCTTCTCCTCGTGCGAGACGCCCGCGCGCTCGCGCAACCAGCCCGCAGCCAGGACCACCAGGAGGGCGACACCCAGCCAGCCGATGATCGGATACATGCCGCCGATCAGCTTCTTAAAGCCCATGAGGGAGGCCGCATACCCCAGCGCGACAACGCCCATGAGGACGATGCGCATGCGCGCGGTCGACCCACCCGAGAATCGGCGGGCTGTCGCGAAGAACAGCGAGAACACAGTGTTGTAGATGAGGGCGAAAATGATGAGCGTGTAGACGAAGGCGAAAGCCGGGTGAATCATGCGCGCAATCTCGAGGGCGGGAACGTTCACGTCCCAGATGCGGTCCATGTTCAGGTAGAGGGCGAGGGCATCGCCGCCGATCACCAGGGCGATGATCGCGCCGCCGATACGGCCCGCGAGGCGAGCCTCGCGGATGCGCAGCACCGAGCCACCCAGCACGAAGGCCATGCCGATGCCGTTGACGACGCACAGCGCGAAGTAGTTGATCGCCGAGAACCAGAGGTTCGGCAGAGCCGGGGTGACCTGAGTGGCGGTCGCATTCAGTTCGGCCACGCTCGGGTGGGGTGTGACCAGCGAGTAAATGACGAGAATGACGATCGCGATGACGATCATAGGCGTAAAGACGCCGATCACCTTCATGATTCGATCGAAATCCAGGAAGGCCGTGAGAATCACGAGGCCGGCGCACACGGCACTGCCCGCCCACGCGGGCAAACCGAATTGCTGCTCAAGGTTCGCGCCCGCGCCCGCGAGCATCACGAAGCCCATCGCGAAGCCTGAGAAGACGAGCACGACGTCAATGACGCGGCGCACGGCAGGATGGGTGATGCGTTCGAAGACCTCGTCGTGGTGGCCGGAGCGGAAGTATGAACCCAGCTGGAGGGCGACAACGCCGAAGATGATGTTGAGGACGCCCAGGGCCGCGATTCCAATCAATCCGGTGGCACCGAAGGAGAGGAAGTACTGGAGTAGGTCCTGGCCACTCGCCAGGCCCGCGCCGACAATTACTCCCACATAAGCAAAGGCAACAGAGAGGTACTTTTTTGACATGGCGGTCCTTCCGATCGCAAACATGCACCGAGGGACGGCCTAGTTCCTCGGCAAGCGCTGGTTTGACAGCGTCTGCCGCCATTCTATACAGCATTAGCCATAAATAATTGACGATATCCTTACTTAAGCTTGTATAGAAGGGACTAAATACCTAATATCCAACCCAATCCCCCGAAAACGACACTTTGGGATCTTCGTCTCAGTCGAGGTTACAGGAGGCTACCTGCCCCGATCCACGGGCGTCGAAGTCCCACATTCGATCCACATTGAGGTACAGGGCCAGAGCATCCGCGCAGAGGACCAGTGCCATCAACACACCGCCAATATGAGCGGCACGACGAGCTTCACCGATACGCAGCATCGAACCACCGAGCAGGAAAGCCATGGCAATACCGGCAACAACACACAACGCAAAGTAGTTAATGGTGGAGAACCATAGGTTAGGCAGAGCCGGAGTCACATTGCGGGCAGCAGAATCGAGATCGGCCATATCGGGGTGTGGACTAACGAGCGAGTAGATAGTGAGGACCGCGATGCCGATCAATCCGGTGGCACCGAAGGAGAGGAAGTACTGGAGCAGATCCTAGCCGCTCGCCAGGCCTGTGCCGACGATGACCCCCACGTAGGCGAAGGCGGCAGAGAGGTACTTCTTGGACATGGGGTCCTTCCGATTGTGAACGTTTCACGAGGCCGAAGCCCCGTTCCACGGTAGACGCTCACCTGGGTGCCAGGTATGTCCGTGGGAAATTGTTCACGCCCAGGAAGGCTCATCCAGACACAGACGTGTACACAAGGTACTAAACTGACACTATGAACACACTTGCCACAACCCTATCGACTCGGGAGCTGCGCGCGAACCTCTCCGACGTCCTCGGGCGAGCCTCCTACGGCGGCGAGCGTATCGGAGTGACGAAAAACGGCCGCCTCACGGCAATCGTGATCGGCGTCGAGGACCTGTTGGCCCTGGAAGAGCTCGAGGACGCGCGCGATCTCGCGGCCTTCCGGGAGTCGGTGCGCAACGACGACGGGCAGCGCGTGAGCCTGGCCGACCTGCGCGCTGAACTCAACGACTAGCGATGTATCG
>ERZ772955.1369-NODE-1369-length-15592-cov-4.628628_pt1 | contig 15592 bp, 12 predicted proteins | sample MGYA00511133_ERZ772955 | MGnify/ENA primary metagenome ERZ772955 (study PRJEB29015, sample SAMEA2737914) | human oral metagenome | biome: human oral; feature: human-associated habitat; material: dental | place: China | collected 2149 ... | reverse complement strand
ACGAAATTTAATCTGCACATTTCTTTTTCTGTTATTCATAGGTGAATTTCCTTTCTGCTTTCATAGAGGGTTTGGGACACTCCTAGCAAGCAAAATCTCTATCACCGGTATTGTGGCAAACGGAGATTTTTACGGAAAGGGTACCCCTTTCCTATGCTTGCTATTCTTCTTATTCTTTAATCTCTACAACAACGGAAATTCACTTTTTGCCAAAGAATACATCTAATAAAAAATATATATGGAAAGAATTTTGTTCAGAAAATGGTCGTTAATATCTTAAATAAAAATAAACTAATTGGAGCTTTTTTTACCTATATAGAGTAGTTGGCCTTTTTAGAGCATGGTATAGTAAAACATACGTGTTAGATAACACTAACTGATACAGGAGGTAATATTATGAACAATAAATTACAGGCAAAAGATTTAATTAACATTGGTATCTTTACGACCATTTATTTTGTCATTTATTTTGCAACAATGATGCTGGGATATATTCCTATTCTTGATGTGTTGTTAGGACTGATATGCCCTATTACATGTGGAATCCCATTTATGCTTTATGTTACAAAAGTACGAAGTTTTGGCATGATTTCAATAACAGGAATAATTTTAGCAATACTCTTTACAGTTATGGGAAGTGGACTATTAGTAGCATCCTTTTGTATTGTCTGCGGTTTTTTAGCGGATATAATTATGAAAATGGGAAAATATCAGAGCATGAAGTATACAATAATCGGATATGCTGTTTTTTCTATTTTAACAATGGGCTTTTTCAGCAGACTGTTTTTCATGAGAAATGAGTTCTTTATGACTATGGAAAAGGGCTATGGAAAAGAATACGCAGATGCACTTGCGGCACTTACGCCAAATTGGATGTACCCTGTTCTTGTTTTATCTTGTCTTATTGGTGGAATTTTAGGTGCGATATTGGGAAAAACTGTTCTTAAAAAACATTTCAAAAAAGCAGGTATTGCTTAATGGAAAATCTCAAGCAATTACCATTTGAACAAAAATCCATTTTTCATATTGATCCGCGCACTAAAATTTTCTTAACTATTACAGTAACTACTATTATGTGTGCAGGAAAATTTGATGGGGCGATGATTTATATTCGCCCTATGGCTGCCATATTTCCCATTCTGATGTTGCTTTTTTCCATGCGATTAAAAGCAGCATTAAAGTTTTTTTTATTTTACGCGATACTTTTTTGTTTAAGTATATTTCTGTTTCCAACATTAAAAGGTGCATTTAGCTTTATGTTAGGTGCAGTATTAGGAATATATACGCAAATATTACCGGGAATAGTGATGGGATATTATCTTATTGATACAACAACAGTTAGTGAATTTATTGCTTCAATGGAAAAGATGCATATCCCGGAAAAAATAATCATTCCGATGTCTGTGGTATTTCGATTTTTCCCAACAGTAAAGGAAGAATACAGAGCTATTCAGGATGCTATGAAAATGCGAGGTATTACAACTTTTAGAAGCCCTATCAAGATGTTGGAATATCGTATTGTTCCACTAATGATTTCTATAACAAAAATTGGTGAAGAACTATCGGCAGCCGCACTTACTCGCGGATTAGGTAGTCCAACAAAAAGAACAAATATTTGCAAGATAGGATTTAATATGATTGATGCTATTTTTATTATAGCAGCACTCATATGTTGGATCGGTTTTCTGGTTTGATGAAATAGGGTGAAAAAATGATAGAACTAAAAAATGTCAACTTCCAATATAATACGGAAGAAGCGTCTGGAGGTTTGCATGAAATAAATCTTGTAATTCCAAACGGAGAAGTTGTCCTGTTATGTGGACAATCAGGATGTGGAAAAACTACATTAACACGTTTGATAAATGGACTTATTCCAAATTACTATAATGGATATTTATCAGGTGATGTGATCATTGATAGTCATAATCTCAGGAATCTTTCGCTTTATGAAATTTCAAAATTTGTTGGAAGTGTGTTCCAAAATCCAAGAACTCAATTTTTCAATGTGGATTCAACAAGCGAATTAGCTTTTGCATGTGAAAACCAAGGATTACCTGAAAATATAATTATCAGCAGCGTATTTGAGACAGCTACTCTGTTTAATATAAATCATCTCCTCGGTAAAAATATTTTTAATTTGTCCGGAGGAGAAAAGCAGAAAATAGCATGTGCCTCAGTATCAGTCAGTTCTCCATCTATTATTGTATTAGATGAACCTTCTTCCAATTTAGATACACATTCAACAGATGATCTTCGGAAAATGATTTCAATATGGAAAAGTCAAGGTAAAACCATTGTGATAGCTGAACATCGTCTTTATTATTTGAGCGGGCTCTTTGATCGTGTAATATATATGGAAAATGGACGAATACAAAAAGAATATACCAGTACGGATATTGAAAAATTATCTATGTCCGAGCAAATAGAGATGGGGCTTCGCCCTTTTGAATTAAAATTATTTCCATTGTCTGTAAAGAACATGAAGCGAGAGGATGAGATACTTTTTTCAAATTTTTTCTTTTCATACACTAATAGAGATAAAGCTTTACAAGTTCCCTCTCTCTCTTTGCCGGCGTCAAATGTGATTGCAATTATAGGAAATAATGGTGCCGGAAAATCAACTTTTGCAAGATGTATTTGTGGACTTGAAAAAAGATGTAAGGGTATAATAACAATCAACAATAAAGCGTTAAATAGAAAACAGCGTCTTTCCTATTGCTATATGGTAATGCAGGATGTAAATCATCAACTTTTTGCCGAAAACATATATGAAGAATTGATATTAAGTATGAAAAAACCTGATGAATTAGAGATTGACTTGATATTAAAAAAATTCGAATTACTTCAATTCAAGGAAAAGCATCCGGCTTCACTTTCAGGAGGACAAAAACAAAGAGTAGCAATAGCAAGTGCTTTGGCCTCTCAACGTGAAATTATGATTTTTGATGAACCTACAAGTGGATTGGATCTTCTTCATATGCGAGATGTTGCAAAAGAACTTACTGATTTATCACAGATAGGAAAAACTGTACTTGTTGTTACTCATGATTATGAGCTTATAGCAAGTTGCTGCACTTATATACTTCATTTAGAAAATGGAATGGTGAAGGAGCAATATCCTTTAGATTTAAGTGGAACTGAACGCTTAAAGAAATTTTTCTTACAGCGAGGTGATAGTAGTGTTTGATATTGATAAAATTTTCAAAGAGCAAAAATTTCAATTACTCTGTAAAGATGATTTATGTTCTGTATATCAGATTAATGGTGGGAATGCGGATGGTACGGTTATATATTATCCTCTTTACCCGGGAATATCATTGATGTATAACAGTTTTCATTCTGAGGAAGGAACCGGAAGAAAAATAGAACCCGGTCATTATATTAGTATTCATCATTGTAGTGAAGGGAGAATGGAATCGGAAACTGCCTCAAATGAATATTTATATTTAGAACCGGGAGATATTTTGATTGAAAATTTGCATGTTGCAGAATATCGTTATTGCAGTTTTCCTTTGAGCCATTATCACGGTATTACAATCAATTTGTCTGTTACAGACATTATGGAAAGCAGTGTTAAGGAGCAGTTACAACTTTTTTCCATAGATTTATTTGATTTGGAGAAAAAATTTTCTTTGAATGAGAAGCCTTGTATTATACATGGGGATTCTTTAACCGATCATATTTTTTACGAGATTTATAATGTGCCAGATTCAATTAAATCAGAATATCTTAAAATTAAAATTTTGGAGCTTCTTGTTTCATTAAAAATCGCGGATATATCCGCTGTTCGTAAAGAACGACCATACTTTTATAAAACCAAAGTTGAAAAAATAAAAGCTATAAAAAAATTTATAACGGCTGCACCAGAACATCATTATACGATTGAAGAACTTGCAAGACAATTTGATATTTCAGAGTCATCATTAAAAGAATGTTTCAAAGGAATCTACGGATCAGCAATATACACATATATGAAAAAATACAGAATAAATATGGCAGCAACGCTTCTTACAGAAACAGATAAAACCGTTTCAACTATTGCAGGAGAGGTAGGATATTCTAATAGCAGTAAATTTGCGGAGGCGTTCAAAAGTATAAAAGGTGTGGCTCCATTGGAATATCGAAAAATTAAAATCTAAATGGAGTTAAGCATACCTATGTAGAGTAGATGAAAAATATAACGTTGATAGAATAGAGAGTGTCGAATAATACACGATACTCTCTATTTTTTATTAAAGGAGGAATAAATAATGAAAAAAAGGAGTTGGATTTCCATTGTCTTCTCCTTTGCATCACAATGTAAAGGCAAAATTATATTATCTGTTATATGTGCTTTGGTTAGTGTAGCATCAGGGCTTTTACCCTATTGGAGCGTTTATCATATTATTACTTCATTTATAGACGGTTCAGCTACAATTTCTAATGTTTGGGTATGGAGCTTGATAGCTATATGCGGATATGCTTTTAGGTATATTTTTCATGGTATTTCTACAAGTCTGTCCCATGCATCTGCGTACAGTATTTTGGAGAACATACGACTTGCTCTTGCCGAGCGGCTAATGAGGGCTCCTCTTGGAACAGTAGTTGAAGAATCTGTTGGAAAATTGAAAAGCGTGATTGTAGATAGAGTTGAAACAATAGAATTACCTTTAGCGCATATGATTCCTGAAGGAATTTCTAATTTATGCCTACCTATTGCTGTTTTTATATATTTAATAAGCATAGATTGGCGTATGGCTCTTGCAATGTTAGTAACTGTACCGATTGCTGCTCTTGCATATTTTAGTATGATGAAAAACTTTAATAAACAGTATGCAGATTATATGGAATCCAGCAATTATGTAAATGGTGTAATTGTTGAATATGTTGAAGGAATAGAAGTAATCAAAGCTTTCAACCAATCTTCAACATCCTATGAAAAATTTTCAAAAGCCGTAGAATCATTTAAGGATTACACTTTGAATTGGTATAAAAGTGTGTGGAAACTAATGAACTTTGGAAATTCGGTGCTTCCATCCACCTTTTTAGGAACTCTACCGGTAGGAATGATTTTATATTCCACCGGTACATTATCCCCTGAAAACATGGTAATGTGTTTTATTCTTTCAATGGGCATCGTTGATCCTTTGATGAATTACACATTACATGTCAGTAATATTAAGGCTGTAGAATATGCGATTCACGATGTAGATAAGCTGCTACATGTAACAGAACTTCCTGATTCCAAAGAAGCAATTTCCATAGAGAACCATAATATAGAGCTTAAAAATGTTTCTTTCGCATATAGTAAAAATAAAGATAATAAAGTTCTTTCCAATATTACATTTTCCGTTCCTGAGGACTCTTTTACAGCTCTGGTAGGGCCTTCGGGAAGTGGTAAATCTACGATCGCACGACTTATAGCCCGGTTTTGGGATGTAGATGAAGGTTCTATAACTATTGGTGGTATAGATATACGTCAGATTCCTATATCTCAGTTATCTGGCATAATAAGTTTTGTTACTCAAGATAATTTTCTCTTTCATTGCTCAATAAAAGAAAATATCCGAATGGGCAAACCATCCGCTACGGATGAAGAAGTTTATGCTGCTGCCAAGGCTGCTTGCTGTGATGATTTTATACAAAAGCTTGAACATGGATACGACACTCAAGCAGGCGATGCCGGAAATAGATTGTCTGGCGGAGAAAAACAAAGGATTTCTATTGCCAGAATGATACTAAAAAATGCTCCTATAGTTATTCTTGATGAAGCTACCGCTTTTGCAGATCAAGAAAATGAAGAAAAAATGCAACGATCAATATCTGCTCTAACCAAAGGGAAAATACTTTTTGTTATTGCACACAGATTATCTACTATAACAAACGCTAATCAAATTATTGTCTTAAAAAATGGAGAAATTCATTCGGTCGGTACACATAAATCGCTATTAGATTTCGATCCCCTCTATCGTAATATGTGGGAAGCTCATATAGGGGCAAGAAATTGGTCTGCAAATTCTAAACAGGAGGTGAAAAGCACATGTTCAGAACTGTAAAAAGGTTGATTGATTGGACTGGAAACTATAAAAAACGAGTATATATAGGATTTATCTTTGCTTTTTTGAATGGAATATTTACTGCTTTACCGATTATGCTGGCGTCTTATGGATTAAATGCCATTTTGAATGACTTTAGTGGAAAAGAGCCATTAGATTATACATTGATATGGAAACTCCTTTTTTCTGTTATTGTATGTGTACTATTACGATTTGTTTTTTCGTATCTGCGTGCAATTACTCAAGAAAGTGTAGGATATGAGGCAACGGCAGAGCAACGCATTAAGTTGGGAAATCTTTTCAAGAAAGTATCGCTTGGATTCTTCAATCACAATAATATAGGAGAATTATCTTCTGCTGCTACAACCGATCTTTCGTTTATAGAGATGTACTGCATGCATATGATAGATATTGTCGTTAATGGCCATATAACAGTTGTTGTGATGATAATATCTTTGACAATATTCTGTCCGGTAGCAGGAGTTATATCCTTAATAGGACTTCTTATTTCTACATGCATTATGTATGCACTTGAAAAAATATCGCACCGTAACGCAGTATTACATCAAAAAGCTCAAGATGAAATCGTAGAAAACACAATAGAATATTTGAGAGGAATGCAAGTCGTAAAAGCCTTCAAGCAGGAAGGCGCAGCCGTAGAAGGAATAAGGAACGCATTTCAAAATCATAAAAAAGTAAACATAAAATTAGAGTTAGAATATTGTCCGTATAATTGCTTACACCAGTTAATTCTTAAAACTACTTCCATTGGCGTAGTTATTGCATCAGCATATCTTACTTTGAATGGAAGTATGCCTATTTTTGTCATGCTTATGCTTGATATGTTTTCGTTTGTTTTATTCAATCACTTGGAAAAAGTGAATAGTGCTATCCATGTAATTGAGGTTATCAATGCGACATTGGACAAGCTTGATTCAATTCAGAAGGCAGAAGAAATTGACAAGAACGGAAAAGATATATCTTTAGATGCATATGATATAGAGTTTCAAAATGTTTCTTTTGCATATGATAAAAAAACAGTTTTATCAGATGTTAGCTTCACATTACCTCAAGGTGCTACAACCGCAATCGTAGGTCCATCCGGAAGCGGGAAGACGACTATATGTAATTTAATTGCGAGATTCTATGATGTGAACAAAGGAAGTATACGAATAGACGGACACAATATAAAGGAAATGACATGTGAAAGTATTCTCCGCAATATTTCTATGGTATTTCAAAAAGTTTATCTATTCAATGATACAATCGCAAACAATATAAAGTTTGGTAACCCTGAGGCGACCTATGAAGATATTGTAGCCGCAGCGAAAAAAGCAAGGTGTCATGAATTTATTGAAGCATTTCCAAATGGATATGAAACTATTGTTGAAGAAAGCGGAGCAAATTTATCCGGAGGAGAAAAGCAGAGAATTTCTATTGCACGTGCTATTCTAAAAAATTCCCCTATTATAATTCTTGACGAAGCAACTGCGAGTATTGATCCGGAAAATGAACATATGATTCAACAAGCTATTACAGAATTAACTAAAGGAAAGACAGTAATTGTTATTGCACACAGGTTAGCAACCATAGAGAACGCAGATCAAATACTTGTAATTGATAAAGGGAAAGTTGTCCAAAAAGGAACTCATAAGGAACTAATAAAACAAGAGGGTCTATATCAGCGTTTCATAAGTATAAGGGAACAAGCAGAAGGCTGGTCTTTCGCTTAAAGCGTTCTCAAAAACGAAATCGAAAGGTCTGTGGTAAGGAGATAAATTTTTTATGCACATAATAACATTACATCCAAAATAAGGCCGCTGTAAATAACGGAGAAGATTGAATTTAATAATATCATACGAAAATGCGGCGGTATCAAAGGAGGTATCGTCGTGTTTATTTTTCGTTATCTTAAAATCTTGTTAAAGGGGATATATTCTATTTCCGGGTTTCCGCACTTTTACGGATAACCTGTCAAATCATATTCATACAGCTATCTTTTCATGTCCGCTCCCGGCTGCTCTGTGCAGTCGGGATTTTTTGTTGTCTTCAAAAACTTTTTTCAAAAATATTCGCTTTTCTTTGGCAGTTTTCGTCTGCCCGTTGTTGAGGGTTTACGAAAGGGGAAATTCTGCCCGCTTTCGCGGCTGCGAAAGGAGGTGAATATCATGAATGAACCTGAAAGAACTGAATGGCAGATACGCTGCGCATTTAACGGTTTCTGTAAACGGGCACTAAAGAACGAAAGTATCAATGCCCATAAAGAAATCAGAAGAAGGCAGGCACACGAAATCAATTTTTCCGCCCTGACACCGAAAGAGGAAAATCAACTTTATACCTGTGAAGATTTTTTCGCAGAAGATAAAGAAGAACAAACCTTTTTCGCAGGCGGAAAAGAATGGGACGCAAAGACGATTGCCGATGCGATCCACAGCTTGCCGGAGGAAAAACGCAGAGCCGTTCTGCTCTACTACTTCTTTGATATGAGTGATGCGGAAATTGCAGAACTCTATCAGATTCCAAGAAGTACAGTGCAGTATTGGCGAACAAGCTCATTTGAGCTGCTAAAACGCTATTTGGAGGAACATGCTTATGACCGCCCAAGTTGGTAAAACAGGAAACGATGAACGCGGCCTGTTACCTTATCCGGTAATCATAGCCGCAACCAAGGGAGAGCCGCAGGCAATGAATATTGTCGTGCAGCACTATGCAAGCTATATCTCCCATCTCTCTATGAGAATGCTCCGTGATGAACGGGGAAATACCTATTACGGCATAGACGAGGATATACGAGATCGCCTTCGTTCAAAGCTCATGTAGGCTGTCCTGATTTTCAAGATTTAATAATGTAGCTGTCTGCGTTCCCCTTTCCGCAGACAAGGCAGAAAGAAGCTGCCGCCTGTTCTTTGACAAATATACCCGCAAGATAACGGCGGCGTATCATAGGGCAAACCGGATACTTTCCTTTTGTTCTTTAGCTGTGCGGAAAATGCGCCATGACACTTCCCTACCCGGAAGCCGAGCGAGAAACATTCTACCGCAAAGCAAGCGTAGCACCTTGCAAGTCATGACAGCACAAAATACATAATGATACTCCCCTATAGCCACAGTCCGAGCGTTAGAAGCGTCGCAGGCAATGGGTAGGGCTGGATGAGAACCATGCAGGGGTGAAATTCCCGTGAGGCTAATGCTAACAGCCGTCCGGTACTGCCTTTCTTAAAACATACAAATATCAGAACTTTTACCATACCTATTTTGAGAAATGGGGCGATGAGATGAATCATACTGATGTGCCTATCTGGGGAAAATATACTCTTACCATAGAAGAAGCGGCAAAGTATTTTCGCATTGGAGAAAATAAGCTGCGAAAGCTGGCGGAAGAAAACCCTGCTGCAAATTGGGTAATTCAAAACGGCAACCGTATTCAGATCAAGCGCAAGCAGTTTGAAAAAATGATCGATACGGTTGACACAATCTAATGGAGATCGAGCCTTGACGATGTTATAATAGATATAGCATATCAAGGCTCTTTCCGTCTTGGAAAGGAGCATAAAATGTCAGAAAAAAGACGGGACAGCAAGAATCGAGTTTTGCGGTCAGGAGATAGCCAGAGAAAAGACGGGAGATATGCTTACAAATATATAGATACCTTTGGAAAGCCGCAGTTTGTGTACGCATGGAAATTGGTTCCAACGTATAAGACCCCTAAAGGAAAGCGTGAGGATAAATCCCTGCGTGAAAAAGTCAAGGAAATACAAAAAGACCTTGATGAAGGGATTGACCCAGTGGGAAAGAAAATGACCGTCTGCCAGCTTTACGCAAAGCAGATACGAAACCATGCAAATGTGAGGCATAGTACAAAGCAAGGAAGAAAACAGCTCATGAAAATACTTGAGGAAGATACTATAGGCACTTGCAGCATTGAGAATGTAAAAATGTCTGATGCAAAGGAATGGGCTTTACGAATGAAAGAAAAAGGCTATTCTTTCAAAACCATCAGCAATCACAAGCGTTCTATAAAGGCGGCATTTTACACCGCCATTCAGGATGACTGCATCAGGAAAAATCCCTTTGATTTTCATATCAACACAGTCATTGAGGATGACACCGAGCCGAAAGTTCCTCTTTCACCTAATCAGGAAGAAAGCCTGCTTTCCTTTGTAAAAAGCGATAAGGTCTATCATAAATATTATGACGGGCTTATCATTTTGCTTGGAACAGGACTTCGGATTTCAGAGTTTTGCGGATTGACGGAGAGCAATATTGATTTTAAAAATCGGACAATCAATGTGAATCATCAACTTCAATACTCCAGTAAAAAATCCTACCACATAGAAACTCTGAAAACGGAAAACGGTATTCGTAAAATTCCGATGAGCGACCGAGTTCTTAAAGCCTTACAGAGAGTGCTGCAAAACAGGAAAAGCAACAATTTTGAGGTTGACGGTTACACGGGCTTTCTCTTTCTTACAAGGAACGGAACACCGCAGGCTTGTATCAACTATGATACTATGTTTCGCAGACTTGTAGAGAAGTACAACAAAAATCATGAAGAAGCTTTGCCGGCGGTAACAACGCCCCATACCCTGCGGCACACATTCTGCACCAGCATGGCAAACGCGGGAATGAATCCGAAAGCCTTACAGTATCTTATGGGACACGCCAACATTACCATGACACTGAACTATTATGCACACGCTACATTTGACAGCGCACAGGCGGAATTTTTCAGACTGGCGGCTTAAAGGGAAAGAGATGTTTTACTACTTCTTTACTACATTTCAAAGCGAAAACACAAGCAGATTTAAGAAATTATGTGAGTATCTCCCGATACACAAAATGCCGAAAATGCCTGTAAAGACAGGCTATATCGGTATATAAGAACTTTTGAAAAGATAGTTAAAAATCGTATTAGAGTTTATGATAAATTATATTGATATATGCAGGGAGATAAAATGGCTAATATGGAATACGAGATATCAGAAACTCGGAATTATTTAATTCTTGAAAAGCTATTCAAAGACTCAGGTCTTGAATTTAATCTGGGGAAAAATGGTTTATATCCATGGGGATTTGTTAAGGCTTTTTGCTGTAAGGATGTAGATAATATTATTGCAGGTAGTAGTATAACTTTTAGAAAAGGGAATTATATTCTTAATGATATTGCCGTTGCAGAAGAATTCAGATCTATGAATATAGGGGAAAGTTTATTAGCTGTAACTGAGAAAGAAATTGAAAAACTGGGAGGAAAAACCATATATATTACGGCAAAAGCTCCTGAATTTTTCACTAAATACGGTTACGAATATCTTGATGAGAAAGATGTTCCGGATATATTCGTTTGTCTTGATTGTAAGCAGCTAAACATAACATGTAATCCTAAATTTATCTAATCAAGTTTGTTAAAAAATGTATACTTTTATTTACTGCCTGTGATATGCTATAAAGGTATAAAATAGGGGGGGTAGTGTGCCCTTTTGACTGTAAATAAAAGTCTGCTTTGTTATAAAAAGAACTCCTAAATCAATGAGTAGGTAAAGTGATTGGAAAAGTAGTGAGCGGTGAGAGGAGGAACATTTATGAAATCAAAGCTCAAAATTATGGGCAAAAAACTGCTGACAATTATGATGTCGTGCTTGATGTTATTCGGCACGATACAGGGGGCGGGTCTGCAGGCTTTTGCTGAAGACGCAGATGGGAGTAACCAAACAACATATCAAGTAAAGTTTGTAACAGAGCCTTCTGATGCAAAAATAACGGTGAAGGATGGTAGTAACAAAGAAATAAAGCCATCAGAAAATGACAAGAACATTTATAAGCTTAATAATGGGTCATATACTTATTCAGCATCTGCAGAAGGATATGATTCAATAACGGATAAAAGTTTTAAGGTAGAAAAAAGTCAGGACATTAAGGTTGAGCTGTCTAAGAAAAATTCTTCTGATAGTCCGGTAGCAGCGATGCTAAAGGGAAATCAACCATTGAAGGCGGGTGCCAAAAGAGGTGCGCTGAGCCTTGACGATGTGAGAATCAATTCCTTTAAGATTATTGACGTTGCCAATGGTAATAAGGAAATTGATTATAGGACAAGTGACAGTTCTGATTATGCATCTTTTAGTGCAAATCCGTCTAAGTTTAGTAATGCTGTTTGTGAGGGACAAAAGAATAGTAAAATTAAGTTAGCTCTTTCAATAGAATATAAGTCAGACAATGCCATTAAAGAAGGAGATACATTAACCATTCCAGCAAAACATGGCGGACGAATAACGAATTTTGCTTCCAAGAAACTTTTTGATGGAACAAATCATCAGATAGGAAATTGGGAATATAAAGATGGAAAAGTAATTATAACATTTTCCGGTGATTATATTAAAAATAATAGTGTTAAACAGTTTACGGCATCTTTTGAAACAGGGGAAGTAGTAAACTATCTTTCAGATATGGGAAAAACATCTGTTAATGGTGAGCGTAGAATCCTAAATGGAGTACTTGGAAAGAATAAGCTTATAGCAGCTGGCGAAAAAGAATATGTTGTTTCTCAGAGCATTGGGGAAAGTGAATCAAGTGTATATAAATCAGCACCGGCAGGCAGTGACTCTTTCATTGGTTGGAGAATCGGACTATTTAGTGATTTCAAAAGGAAAGATATTAGTGGTAAAAAATATCCTTTCCACAATCCATATATATTAGAAAACAATGGTAAATATAGTCCAAAAGCATTGACAAATATTTATATTGAAGACACATATATTGATTGTACATCAGAGCCAACATTAAGTGATATAAAAGCGTGCATTTCCGGTATTGATGATGATGGCAAAGTAATTGCAGGAGATATAGTAGTTAATTTTCCTAAGGATGCAGTTAAAAAGATAGACCAGGGAAGTAAAACAAAAGAGCAAGTTAAAAATGCTCTTAAAAATGGTGAATACTGCATGTACGATAATCATGACGGAACATATACTCTCATGATGAAATGGTGGGATATGAATGATAGTTCCGGATTCACATACGATAAGATACCGGCGATTAAAGAAGCTGGTGGAGTTGGAAGTTACTTGAAGAAAACATATCCGGATGTATATGGCTCACTAAAATCTGAAACGATAGAAAAAATCAACCAAATTTATAGGGATAAAGCAGTTCAGAATACTCTTATTGACTTCCACGGACATTATACGCCGGTGTTAGAGAAAACAGAAGTACCTAATACTGCAAATATTACTACAAAGCAAACAGGAGAAAAAACAGTGTCTGCTATTGGCGTTCTTACTCCATCAGCAGGAATCGCAGATGCTCCTGCAGACCCATTGGCTATAAAAATGCTTAAGACAGATAAGGATACGGGTGAGAATTTATCAACCGGATTTAAGTTTGTTTTACAGACATCTACAGATAATGGCGCAACATGGACGGATGTTTCCGTAAATGCTTCCATGCTTGAAAAAGGAACACTTGATGGCGGTCAATTAGTGCCGGATGATAAGGGAACCATTCAGGTGAAACAGCTTATCGGCGGCAACATGTATCGTTTTGTTGAAAAGACACATGCGAAGCCTTATCAGGATGTAACCATTAACAATGCAAAGCCAAATGATAAAAACAACACGACTTCTGCAAATTCAAAAGCAGTCAAGGTAACCAACCATGGTAAAGGACATGTTATTGTCATGTACAATGCTAAGGTTAAGACCAGTGTTAATGTTGAGAAGAAGTGGGAAGGACCGAAAAAGGATTCCGTTACAATTCAGCTTCTTGCAGGAGGAACGCCTGTTCAAGGAAAGACACTTACACTGAGCGAAGCTGTGCAATGGAAAGGTGCATTTAAAAACCTTGATAAACTTGATGCTAACGGTAACGAAATCAAATACGATGTAGCAGAAGTCAAGATTGACGGTTATACCAGCACAAAGACAGGTAGTGCTGCGAATGGCTTCATTATTACAAATAAAAATACAGAAAAAACCAAGGTCAAAGTAACCAAGAAGTGGGAAGGACCTGCAAAAGATTCTGTAACAGTCAAACTTCTTGCTGACGGAAAAGAAGTTTCAGGAAAGACACTTGAACTAAAGAAGGCAGAGAACTGGACAGGAACATTCACAGATCTTCCTAAATACAATAAAGATGGAAGCGAAATCAAGTATGATGTAGCAGAAGTTAACATTGCTTTCTACGACAGCGTAAAGTCCGGAGATGCAAAGAACGGCTATGTCATCACAAACAAACATGTTCCGCCAAAGAAAGAAGTATTTAAAGGAACAACCACGACTAAGATTGACGGTGAGGTGGTACAGCCGGGACAGGAATTGACCTATGCGATTACCTACAAGAACACCAAAGACAAAGATGTCACAGCAGAAATCACAGATAAACTGCCGAAGCATACGAAGTTTGTATCCGCAGATAACGGCGGAACAGAGTCTGGTGGCGTGGTTACTTGGAAGCCTGAAGTTAAGAAAGGCGAGAGCATAACCGTTAAGGTTGTTGTCAAGGTAGATGAAAATGTCAATGGAGCACCTATAGATAACATTGCTAAGGTTAATGATGGTGTAAATGAGTTTAATACTAACGAGACTCATAACCCAACGCCAACAGAGCCTAAGAAGGAAGTCTTCAAGGGCGGTACAACTACAAATATCGACGGTAAGAGGGTTGAACCCGGACAGGAGCTTACATACGCAATTACTTATAAGAACACAACAGGAAAAGATGTAACTGCTACAATCACGGATAAGCTGCCTAAACATACAAGCTTTGTATCAGCAGACAATGGCGGAACGGAGTCCGGTGGAGTAGTAACATGGAATGTTGCTGTAGCTAAGGATAAGAGCGTAACTGTTAAGTTCACTGTAAAGGTAGACAAGGATGTTAACGGAGCACCTATAGATAACGTAGCTAAGGTTAATGACGGTGTAAACGACTATAAGACCAACGAGACCCATAACCCAACATCGACAGAGCCTAAGAAAGAAGTCTTCAAGGGCGGCACAACAACAAATATCGACGGTAAGTTGGTACAGCCTGAGCAAGAGCTGACATACGCAATTACTTATAAGAATACGACCGGTGAAGAACGTGATGTAACAATCACCGATAAGCTACCTGCACATACAAGTTTTGTATCTGCTGATAATGGCGGTAAGTTTGCAAACGGCAAGATAACCTGGACCGCTAAGGTTGCAGATGGACAGACACTTAAGGTTACATTTACCGTAAAGGTTGATAAGAATGTAAACGGAGAGATACTGAAGAATACTGCGATAGTGAACGATGGTGTTAATGATTTCAATACAAATACTGTAAAGAACCCAACACCTAAGATTCCTGAGAATCCGGATACAGGAGATTTCAACAATATTATGCTTCTCATGCTCATGCTTTTGGGATCGAGCAGAGCCCTTGTAAGCGGAATGGCTATCAGAAGAAGAAGAGAAGAGTAGCATAAAAAATCGGTGATAATCAAATAGGTTTCACTTTCAGGGGGCGGGTTTTCCGCCCTCTATTATTATAGGGACGTGTCCCTGTTGAGTACGCAAAGCGTGCGAAATAAAAAACCA
>ERZ772955.1368-NODE-1368-length-15598-cov-8.065367_pt1 | contig 15598 bp, 8 predicted proteins | sample MGYA00511133_ERZ772955 | MGnify/ENA primary metagenome ERZ772955 (study PRJEB29015, sample SAMEA2737914) | human oral metagenome | biome: human oral; feature: human-associated habitat; material: dental | place: China | collected 2149 ... | reverse complement strand
TGCGTGCCAGCGGCCCCGTCATGCGACATTTTGAGGAGCCTGCGTGCCAGCGGCCTCGTCATGCGACATTTTGAGGAGCCTGCGTGCCAGCGGCCCCGTCAAGCGACTTTTTCGCGTCGCTGGGAGCCAGCGGAGCCGTCAAGCGACTTTTTCGCGTCGCTGCGTGCCAGCGGCCTCGTCAAGCCGCTTGACGGCCCGATCGCATACCTTATTACGCTCGGCTGATGGCTCGACGGAGCAGCGTAGCAGAAAGCAACGTGGCGCCTAAGCCTGCCAGAGCCGCAAGGAACGTAGACAGATAGCCCCCGTCCGCTGTGAACTGATAATCGGCCCAAGGGGCATGCGCAAAGTTCGGTGCGTCGGGCAGTAGGTGGAAACTGCTCAGCGTGCCTTCCAATGCGTCGGGAGAGGCGGACGCCAATGGTGCCAAAAGGAGGGCGCCGATCAACAGGGCTCCGTAAACCGTCCACGCAGCCGAACGGGCGACGGGAGAGGCTCCCTTCGCAGCGTCCGTCAGGGGAACTGCGGAGAGAAGGCGGTAGAGCAGCAGTGTGACGAGGCCCTCGCCCAGAGCCACCGGGATATGGTGGATGGCCAGTGAAGCGTAAAGCGCAGACGATCCGACTCCGGCTGCGGAAAGTTCAGCGATAAGTGCGCCTACGGCAGCCATCACAGACAGTCCGGCGGAGGCAACCAGCGACACCGATCGGCTCACGTGCGTCTGGAGTCGAGCGTGGAGTGCGCCGCCCAGACCCGCTCCGATGAGCGCCATGTTCAGCGTGTTCGCACCGAGCATCAGCAGTCCGCCGTCGGCAAAGAGGAGAGTTTGCAGAAGGAGCACGAGCGACACACTCAGTATACCGAAGGGTGTACCGAGCAGACTCGAGGCGAGGAGTCCGCCGAGGGCATGGCCAGACAGGCCGCCTCCGATCGGATAGTTCAGCATTTGAAGGGCGAAGACGGTGCCACTGACAAGCGCAAACCGTGAGGCGGACGGGCGCGTGTCGGACTTACGTGCGAAAAGGGTGGCCGCGGCCACTCCGGCGATGGCGATTGTTGCCGTTACGGGGCAAATGCTGCCATGAAGCATTTCTGATGGAAGGTGCATAATGATGTGATGTTGTTGTGCGGCTATGCCGCGGTTAGGAATACATGAGTTGGGCGGCCTACTGGCCGCGGTTGTTAGTGACTTTGCGGGGCGCGTAAGGGCGAGTCATCGGCCCCTGCGCATACCTTTATATATAGTACTCTATGGGTTGTTTCGACAAGGAGTAGAGCTCGTGATAGAGGAGATCGTACTGTCGGGCGAAGGCACCCGAGTCGCGGCTTCGGGGTCGGGGACTGTCGATGGTGAGTACCCGCCGAACACGTCCGGGAGAGGAGGATAGGACGACGATGCGGTCGGCCAGATAGATCGCTTCGTGGATGTCGTGCGTGACGAAGACGACCGTTTTGCTCCGTTCACTCACGATGCGCAGCAGATCGTCTTGCAAGCGGTGGCGTGTGATCGGATCGAGCGCCGCAAAGGGTTCGTCCATGAAGAGCGCATGGGGATTCACCGCCAGTCCGCGGGCCAGTGCCACACGTTGTTGTTGCCCCCCTGAAAGCCGGGCAGGAAAGTTGCGCGCCTGGTCAGACAGACCCACCAAGCGGAGGTGTTCCTCTGCCAAACGCTGCCGGTCGACTCGCGGGAGTCGCTGGGCCTCCAGACCGAGCATGACGTTCTGCTCCACTGTGCGCCAGGGTAGCAATCCGTATTGTTGGAAGATCATCACGCGGCTACTGGATGGGCGTGTCACGGGCTGACCGTCGACTGTGATGCGTCCGGACGTGGGTTGATCGAATCCGGTGAGCAGGTTCAGCATCGTGGACTTTCCGCAACCGGAGAAGCCAAGCAAACAAACGAACTCTCCGCGGTCGATGCTGAGCGTGATGTCGTCCAAGATGACACGCTCACGGCGTACGCCATCCGTGTCACGCGCCACAACCCGCTTGCATAAGTGGTCTATCTCGATGTACATGTAGTGGAAGCTGAAGAACGAAAGACTAAGAACAAAGAACGAAAAGAGCGCACCCGGGTATGGAGGCACCTGTTGCTCCGCAAACTCATGTGGCAGCCCCCCAGCGTTTGAGTACCGAGGACGTTAGCCGCCCGACAAGTAAGTCGAGGGCGAACCCCGCGGCACCGATCACGATCATCGTGGCCAGCAGCTGGTCCGTTCGCATGTTGTTACGTGCATCGATGATCATGTAGCCCAGCCCTGTCTGTGCACCCATCATCTCGCCCGAGACGAGGAAGATCCAGGATGTGCCTAAGGCAATGTGCAAGCTATTGGCGATCTGCGGGAAGATGGCTGGCAGGACAATGCGAAAGACGTATGCCGAGCGAGCCACTCCGTAGTTGGCCGCTACTTTGGCATAGATCGGGTCGATCCGATGCGTTGCAGAGGCCGTCGTCAGAAGTACGGGGAAGAACCCCGCCAGGAAAATGATCACGATAGCGGGGGCGTCGCCGATACCAAGAAGCAAGACGATGAAGGGCATCCAAGCCACCGGCGCTATGGGTCGCACCAACTGAATCAGCGGGTAAGCATAGCGGAAGAGGCTGTTGCATAAACCGAGCAGTAATCCGAAGGCGACGCCCACGGCTACAGCCGCGGAGTATCCCACAACGAAACGCCCCAAGCTGTCGCGTAAGCCTAACGCCAGTGTACCGTCGACCACCCATGCGACTAACGCCCGAAGAACCGCCAGTGGCGAGGGCAACAGAAAGTCGCCAGGTCGCCAAACCATGATGGCAACCTGCCACAGGACGATCACCACCGTGAACGATGCCACCGTATAGTAAAGTGCCTTGAGAAAAGCCTTACCATTCATCCTTATTTCTGATCTACTAAGGGGTTCACAAAGTCCGCATACTCCGGCGGCGCTTCTGATAACCCATACCGACGCATACGCTCGGCGAGGTCACGGTAAGCAGTCTCCGTGATGGTCAGTTGAGAAAAATCGATCCAACGGAGCGATGCCTGCAGCACGTCGTCCGGTTGACGGCTGATTTGCTTTAAGGCGCGCAAGGCCACAGTGGGGTCGCTCAGCCGGTCGCCCGCAGCGTGGTAAGCCTTCACTAAGCGTGCAGCCAGCGACGGGCGTTGCTCGATCATCCGATTGTTGAGCACCAGCGCGCAGCAAAGCCCATCGGGCCAGAGCGCATCAGACTCGCCGATGACGTGTCCGCCACTCTTGGCGATACCGACCGCACCAAACGGTTCCGCTACACAGTACCCGCCGATCTGGCCAGTAAACAAGGCGGAAGGCATTTCGGAAGGCGATAGCTCCACCACCTGCACTTCGGACGGCTGCAAGCCATGTTGCTCCAGCAGCGAGCGGAACAGGAGATAGTGCGATGAGTTACGGTGTGGTATGGCGAATACACGCCCACGCAGCGCCTCGGCCGATGCGACCCCAGCGCCCGCCACGATCACGTTGCCGCGACGATGGCCCAGTGCCACCGCCGTTAGCGGTGCGCCACGTTCACGCGCCTTCATGGCCAGTTCGATGAGCACCGACGCACCGTCCACGCGACCTGTGATCAGTGCGTCCATCAGCTCGGGCCACGATCCATAGCGAATAAGCTCTACGCGCAGTTCGGGATCCGCGGCCGTTTCGACAACTGGCAAGGCGTGCGAGATGGGCAGATAAGCCAGGCGAATCGTGTGCTCATCCGCCGCACCTGACTTGCGGCACGACGCGGCCAAGGCCATCAGCGACAGAGTAAGCAGTAAGGCGGCTACTCGCCCCATAAGGCCTGCCGCTTGTTCGAGATATGCTCCACGATTTTATTGGCCAGCGAGATGTGATCTACGTCGACGACCATCTCAGACCCGAGCGGCTCCTTCGTGCCTGTGGCCATAAACTCCGCCACGCCGGGTGAGCCCTGCACGGGGGCGTAGACACTGTGATAGGAGTTGATGCCCAACAAGCGGAAAGCAAGGGCGGCGCAGATGCCTTTCTCATTGCTCCATTCCGGCGATGTGAACGCATAGGGCATATCCTTAATGGCTGCCCCTGCGGCGGCCGCTATCCCACTGAAGAAAGCCGAGGCGCGCGCGTTGTCAAGACACTCGCCGAGGTGCCACACGGGAGGCTGGTCGACCAGGAATTCACGTAACCCGTCGCCACACCAATCTAACGCCTTCTTGGAGCAGAATCCCAGCTTCAGTAATCCGAACGACGCGCATCCGTTAGTAAAGATGAGGATGTCGTTCTTGAGGAGTATCTGCGCCACCTCCACGATGGCCTTTTCGTAAACAAGCCGGGGGTTATTGCAGCCAACTAAGTTGACAATGCCGCGAATCTTACCGCTGCGCAGCGCGTCTGCCAAATCACGCAGTCCACGCTCGAAGTGCTTACCGGCCCACTCTACCGAGAATCCCATTTCAGCCTCTACCTCGTACTGCGGTATCTTGACCGGAATGTCCCGACGATCAACAAAGCTCTCAATGCCCCGGGTGACAATCTTCCGCGCAATGGAGTTGATCTCGCCGATATTAGAGTGTTCGTGATCGAAGCCGTAATGCTCGGCGCCCGGCAGTCGGGCTGAATCGCTCGTCGTGACGACCGTCGTCCGGAAGCAGTACGCTACATCCATGATGGACGGGAAGACGTCCTGCACGTCAGCTACCCAAAGGTCGATCGCACCCGTACCCAGCACCAACTCCGATCCCACTGCATTGGAGAGCGGAATGACTCCGCCGTAACGATACATGGCCGACAGGCCCGAGCAGCAGATGCCATAGAACTGGATACCCTTCGCGCCCTTAGATTTAGCCAACTCCACCATCTCGTCAGATCGGCCGACGCGCACGATTTCGCTAACCAACAGCGGAGAGTGTCCATGCACCGCGATATTCACGTAACCCATGCGCAGGGCGCCCAGGTTGATCTTCGACGTGCTTCGCTGGGGCAGGCCGTACAGACTATCCATGGCGATCGACGATCCGAGACACGACGACCAAGCGAACGAGACACCCGTACGCAGAAACTGATGCATACAGTTGCGCCAGTCGCCATCCGTACCGGTGGAGGTGCGGTGCAGGCTCTCGAAGGCTTCGTGATACGGCCCGAGCGGCATGATGCCGGCCTTCTCCCATGCCTCAATCCGTTCCTTCGGGGCAAAGGCGTAGAGCGTGCGGTGCTTGTCCGGGACTGTTCGCGAGAGGTCGGCAAGCAAGATATCTGCCACTTCGCCTGCCAACTCGTTTAGTGACCGCCCTTCCTGCTCGATGCCAAATGTCTTGCAGACGGCCCGGATCTTCTCCTCACCTTCGATGGCGATCGGTGCTTTGCCCTCAGCGGCCATCTTGAGTGCCAGCATACTCTCCCGCCCGCGAGCGCCGTGGGCCGCCGTTCCCGCTGCCACATGCCGCAAGAGATTCCGCGCCGAGATGAGGTCGGCATCCGCACCGCAAACACCGCGGGGCGCCTTCTTGGTAATTCGGCAGGGGCCCATGAAACAGTTCTTACAACACGTACCCGCTAAGCCAAAATTACACTGCGGCTGTTGTGCGTCGAAGCGATCGAAGACCGTTTCGAGTCCCATCTCCTGCATATGAAGCAACATCTCTCGCACGGCGGGGTCGGGTGTCTGCTCAATGACGCGCTGCTTGTTGGAAAACGTCTTCCGATAAGCATTCACGGCCGCCATATAGTCCTCCGTACCGCCGTGTACATGCGGGTGTCCGTGGCCGTGACTATGGGTGTGGGAATGGGCATACGAAATACCGTGGGTATGCGCCTGCTCTTCGTGCATGTGCACGTGATCGTGTGATGAATGAGGTGACATGTGATGAAACTGTTTTAGGATGTGAATTTTTACGGCGGCAAAGGTCCGGGTTCCTGTCGAGGCAGGAAATACCACGATAGCGGTAGATTACAGACCCTGACGATGGGACCGCCCGCCAATCGCCCTCCACGATATGATCAAGTATAGCCGACCCTCCGCGGCATAGCCTACGCCTTACCTATCTATTGATCCGAAGTCGGTCATTCAGGAGGTAATCGGCGCGTGAATGTATGGCGTACCCCCCGCGTCTACCGGTTCTGTCTGACTCCATGTCAATCCTTCTTCGGACGCCTTGAGGGGCGTATGCTTTTGCGCTCCTATCCTACTGAAAGAAAGAGATACCTCGAATAACGGATCTGTCATCGGGAAGCATATGCATAGGCGATTCTTTTGCGGGGAATGTCATCTTGAGGCACGTGCATAGGTGATTCTCTTACGGGGAATGTCATCAGAAGGCATGTGTATAGGCGATGCTCTTGCGGGTAATGTCATCGGAAGGCACGTGCATAGGCGATTCTCTTGCTGGATATGTATAGATAACTACTTTAAGCCATGGATACCTATAACGACACGCTGAAGGCTACTGCTATGCATATAGGAAGCTCAAAATGAATAGCTAAGCCGAGCTACTATCTGCGCAGGATAACCCAAATGACTCACTTTAGACGGCTCCCTTGTCTCATTGATTGATGAAACGAATATGATTCGTAAATTACTGAGTATCAGTGAAGCATAAAGTAATCTTCGATGAGCATGCTCGGAGTGTCCATGAAGCCCAAAATGAATTGCGATTTTGCTCTCCGGAGACTCAGTGAAGCGAAAAATGAATTACGATTTGCGTTTCCGAGGCCTCGGGAAGCCAAAAATGAATTGCGATTTGCGTTTCCGGAGCCTCGGAAAGCCAAAAATGAATTGCGATTTCGCTTCCCGGAGTCTCCGGAAGCCCAAAATGAATTACGATTTCGCTTCCCGGAGCCTCTGAAAGCCCAAAATGAATTACGATTTTGCTTCCCGGAGTGTCCGGAGACGCAAAAACGAATTGCGATTTGGCTTCCCGGAGTGTCCGGAGACGCAAAAACGAATTGCGATTTCGCTTCCCGGAGTGCCTGGAGACGAAAAAACGAATTGCGATTTGGCTTCCCGGAGTGTCTGGAGACGCAAAAATGAATTGCGATTGGGCTTCACGGAGTGTCTGGAGACGCAAAAATGAATTGCGATTGGACTTCGCTGAGAGACGGGGAAACCCGAAAGGAATTGCGATACCTATGCAATGCGTCTCTTAAATTGGAGAGATAAGTTGTGACGAGGCTTCATGGAGCGGCGGGGATAGCCGAAAAGACTTACGATTCCTATGCAGCGTGTCTTCTATGTTCGAGAGATGAGTTGCGGTGCAGCTTCATGGAACGGCAGAGGTAGCCGAAAGAGTATGCTGTGGAGCTTCATGGAGAAGTGGAGGTAAGAAGAGGGAGCGCGGAGAGGCATGCATCGGCGTCGGGCGATAGCGATCCGAAAGGCGGGGACGGATACGGGCACAGCCGGAGGTAGGGCGATACCTTATATATAGGCGTGCGCGCACATACGATAATTAGTCACCGCATGGAGTACGAGCTATCCAAAAGCGCCGTATATTTGCCACGCAAGTACCAAACAGGTATCACATTCGTTCGACGATAAAGAAATTTAGACTTCCGTGGCGGTCCGTGTTTGTCCGCCATACCTCGCAGTAATTAGGTTTTGCCACTCCAGATGGTTTCCAGTTCTAACTAAACATATCACACCTCTATGGACACCAAAAATTATGAGGCCTTCCTCGCCGAGATTGGCAGTTATCTCGACAAAGACCAAGTGTACACCGACGAATTGCGCACCCTCGGATGGGGCACAGATGCCGGTTTTTATCGATTGATCCCTAAGGTCGTCGTCCGCGCAAGGGACGAAGAAGACGTATCGCGAATCGTCCGCGCCTGCCACAAGCACAAACTACCTTTTACCTTCCGTGCCGCGGGCACATCGCTATCCGGACAGAGCGTCAGCGACTCTGTGCTGATTGTCGCCGGTAAGCATTGGGAAAAGTATGAGATTAGCGATGACCGCAATAGCATCCGCTTACAACCCGGTATTGTGGGCTCCCAAGTCAACCGGGTACTCAAACCGTACGGCCGCGTCTTTCCGCCCGATCCCGCCTCAATCGGAAGTGCGATGGTGGGCGGTATCGTCTGCAACAACGCATCGGGCATGAATTGTGGTGTGCACGCAAACAGCGACCGAATGCTTATCAGCGCGCGAATCATTTTGCCTGACGGCACCCTGGTCGATACCGGAGACGAAGCCAGTAAGGCATCCTTCCGGCGCACGCACTCGGAGATGATTCGTCGGATTGAGAACCTCCGAGACCGGGTCCGAGCCGATAAGAAGCTCGCTGAGCGTATCCGCTATAAATACAGTATCAAAAATGTGACGGGTCTGAATCTCCGGCCACTCATTGCATACGACGACCCGTTCGAAATCATGGCTCATTGCATGGTTGGATCGGAAGGGACACTGGCTTTCCTATCCGAGGTCACTATGCGAACGCTCTACGATTATCGTTTTCGCGCCTCCGCGATGGTCTACTTCCACACCATGGAAGAGAGTTGCCGTGCGGTGGTAGCCATGAAAGGGATGAAGGCGACCGAAAAGGATATCGAAATGAGCGCGGAGGACCTCGTCGTAAAGAGTGCCGAGATGCTCGACTACTTATCGCTTGGCTCCGTGAATGATCCCGTCTTTCTCCAGTACAAAAAGGATGTCGACGCAGGTCTCGTTCCGGGAGTCCAGCCGGGCGACTATCACAATTTGACGGCCATTTTGACTGAGACTAAGGCCGTGACTCACGAAGAACTACTTTCGAAGATCGATCGCGTGAAGCAATGCCTTGCCAACTTTAATCTCTATCAGCAACCGGAGTTCACGGATGATCCCCAAATCTATGGTAAATACTGGGCCATCCGCTCCGGGATATTCCCCTCCGTGGGCGGGACGCGTCCCGAGGGCACCACATGCCTCATCGAAGACGTTGCTTTTCACTTAGAGGACCTGCCCGTGGCTACCGTTAAGCTCCAAAAGTTGATTGCAGATTATGGCTACAGTGACGCGTGCATTTATGGGCACGCCTTCGAGGGCAACTACCACTTCATCCTCAACCAAAGTTTCCACACAGAGGCAGAGGTGAAGCGATACGAAAGCATGATGCGCGACGTTGCCCGGTTGGTGGTTGAAGAGTTCGACGGATCGCTGAAGGCAGAGCATGGCACCGGGCGCAACATGGCACCGTTTGTGAAATACGAGTGGGGAGAGGCCGCGTATGCCGCCATGAAAGAGTTGAAGCAAATATTCGATCCGGAGGGATTGCTCAACCGAGGCGTGATCTTTAACGACGACCCTCAGTGCTTCATCAAAAACTTTAAGCCGCTGCCTGTGCTCGACTTCCGCTTTGACAACATACCCGACGGCGGGCAATTCCTGACCCTGGCCGAAGGCTCGCGGTCGTCCACGAAGGATATGGTGGAGGGCGTCCGAAGGGCAAACAAATGTATTGAGTGCGGGTTCTGTGAGGTGAACTGTGTCTCCTGCGGATTCACGATCTCGTCACGGATGCGGATAGTTGTCCAACGCGAGATCCGCGACCTTGAGAATCGTGGCGCCGATCCGGAACGCGTAGCCCGATTGCGAAAGCTCTACGAGTACTATGGGGACGCCACATGTGCTGCGGACGGTCTCTGCGCCACGTCCTGCCCCATGAAGATCAACACGGGCGATTTGACGCACCTCATCCGTCAGCTAAACATGATGCAGAACCCTACCGGCTACCGCGTGGGCAAGTTCGCAGCCGATCATTTGGGCGGTCTCAAGAGCAATTTGCGACTCGTTCTGGGCGCCGCGAACCTTGGCCACACACTCCTTGGTACCTCGCTGATGAGCGGAATCTGTAGCGGCGCACACCGCGTAGGCCTTCCGCTGTGGACTTCGGCTATGCCCCGCAGCTTCCGACAGCCAAAACCAGGTACTCACGTGGGTCACGGAGACCTCAAGGTTGTCTATTTCCCCAGCTGTATCAATCAGACGATGGGCGTCGCAAAGGGATCGCCAGTCAAAAACACAGTCGTTGAGGAAATGTGCTCGCTGATCAATAAAGCGGGATACGAAGTCATCTTCCCCAGGAATATGGATCGCATGTGCTGCGGGCAAATCTGGGAGAGCAAGGGAATGATGGACATAGCCGATCGGAAAAGCGGCGAGCTCGAGGAGTCGCTGTGGGAAGCCTCGGAGCACGGTCGCTACCCCATACTCTGTGACCAAAGTCCTTGCTTACACCGTATGCGGAAGGTCATCACTCGCATGAAGCTCTACGAACCGGTAGAGTTCATCATGACTTACTTGGTCGACAGACTTACTTTTCACAAGACCGACCGCCGGGTGGCTGTCCACGTGACTTGCTCGACCAAAGAGATGGGCCTCGGCAGTCAGCTACTGGAACTCGCACGGCTATGCTCCGACAACGTCGTAGAGCCAGAAGGAATCGGATGCTGTGCCTTTGCGGGCGATCGCGGCTTCACTTATCCTGAGTCGAACCGTTATGCGCTGCGCAAGCTCCGCCCACAGATCGAGAAAATGCAAGTCGTGACCGGTTATTCTAACAGTCGCACATGCGAAATCGGTCTCCAGAGCAACTCGGGAATACCGTACATGAGTATTGCGTACTTAGTCAACGAGTGTACAGAAGCCCGTTGATATCTCTGCGGCCCTTCACCCAGCCGCAGTGAATGCCTCCCCCTGATCGTTTTCCCTATCCCAGAGACGAGATGGTTGCCTCTCCCTTATCGCATACCCTATCCCGGGCGCGGTAAGGGAGAGCTTTTGAATGCCTCTCTCCCTTCGTCCAGTCTCGGCAATTGCCTATACCTTATATATAGGGCTATCGGAGAGGTGGAGGGATAGGTATTCGGAACCTCTTTTCCCCTTCATCCAGTCGCCGCGGTTGGCTACGCTTTGTTCTATTTCTGATCACTCGGTCGATGCGATCGCCTATACCTTATATATAGGGCAATCGGGGGCGTAGCGGGATAGATGTTTGAAGGGGTTAGCGCTGAGTACCGTATTTTTGCGCTACTCAAAACAGGACAGTGTGCCCAATCATCGGGCAAGCCTCCTACACACGATACACGGATATTAAGACCCTCAAGTACATATTCATTGCCCTACTGGCCGTCGCGTTGCTACTCTACGGACTCCCCGTAGTGCTCGTACATGTGCCCGCCGTTCAGCGACGCCTCGCCAAAGGGGCCTCACACCTGCTGACGGCTAAGCTCGGGGCACCGGTGAAGCTCGGCGAGGTCGATATCACCTGGCCCGACGGGCTGACGCTTCGCAAGGTCGCCATCGACGACCTATCGGGCCATCCGCTGCTTCGTGCCGACCGACTCTCGGGCGGTATCGATCTGGGTGCGCTCTTGCTCGGGCAAGTCCGTTTCACCTCCGCCCGACTCATCGGCTTCGACATCCAACTCCGGAAAGCGAACCCCAACAGCCCGCTGAATGCCCAATTCATCTTCGACGCGCTAGCCTCGAAAGACACTACTTCGACCGGCGGCATCGATTTGGCTATCCGCGGCATCCGACTCTCCCGCGGACGGATGAGTTACGACGTGGGTCGCGGCCAACCACTCGCCGGCCGATTCGATGCCACCCACCTCCGCGCCGACGACATCGACGCAAAAGCTACGCTTCACGAACTACACGGCGACCGGCTTCGTGTGGAAGTGCACCGTTTACGGTTCCGCGAGCGATCGGGATTGGAAATCCGTCATCTGTCGGGCAACCTCCGCAAGCTCGGGAAGCAGCTCGAGCTTCGCCATCTCCAACTCCGCCTACCGCGCACTCACCTACACATCGCCGTAGCGACTACCCGCTTGCCTCTCGACTCGGACGACACACCGATCCGCCTCAATCTCCAGCCCTCGGAGGTTTGCCTCGCAGACCTCGGAGCATTAGTGCCCGCACTCAGCGATTTGCCTGAGACATTGCGCGTGGCAGCCACCGTGTCCGGGACATTAAACAATCCCGTGCTCGATGAGCTATCGGTGAGCCAAGGTGAAGCGCTATCGCTCACCGCGCGGGCTATGCTCCGCGACGTACGCTATGCACAACGACTCTATATCGACGGTCGCGTATCGCGGCTGCAAGTCACCACGGCCGGAGCCGGCATGCTCCTCCGGCGGTTAGGTGGCGATCCGTCCGCCGCGCTCCCTTCGGTCATCGAACGGTTAGGCACGCTACACTTCTCGGGGGAAATCTCCGGCTTCCTGGACAAGCTCGTCGCATACGGTACGCTGAACTCCGACGTGGGCCGACTTGCCATGGACATCATGATCGGGCGAGACCGGAGCCAACGGATAGCCACATCGCTACAAGGGCGGATAGAGTCGTCCGATCTGGACATGCATCGCCTCTTCGATGAGGGCAATGCCTTCGGCAACGCGCATTTCAGCGCAGAGCTCGACGCGTCACAGCCCACGGGCGGCGATCTGGCAGGCATCGTCCACGCGCGAATCGACCGGCTGGAGTACAACCAATACGGATACGAGAACATCGAGCTCGACGGCAGCTTCCGTCCGCGCGAGTTTCGTGGCAGCGTACGCATGGACGATCCCAATGGCAGCATACAGGCCGACGGCCTATTCCTCAGCGACGGTGCCTCGTCCGCGTTCGATTTCACAGCAACTGTTCACCATCTGCGCCCCGATCGACTTCGTCTAACTGACCGCTACGAAGAGCCCAACCTTAGCTTTGCCATCCGCAGTAACATCACTGGTAACAGCCCGGACAACTTTCGCGGCACGGTTTGCATCGACGCCCCTGTCTTCCGCACCCGCACCGATAGCCTCGCGCTCCGATCCGTCTGCATTGAGGCTGACGGCCAACCGTCCGACCGACGTATCGCAGTGCGCTCGGAGCTCTTAGATGGAGAGCTGCGCGGTGCCTTCGCTGTGGCTGACCTACCGGCAGCATTCCGTGAGGTGATGCACACCTGCCTGCCGTCCGTCTTCGAGGCGCCCCCCAAACGGACCTCCACCGCCGGCGAGTCGCCACGCTTTACCCTGACCGCATCGGTGCGGAACACAGAGGATCTCTCGCGCCTACTCGGACTGCCCGTCACGGTGGTGGAGCCTGCCACCATCGCAGCGGATTATGACGGTCGCACGGGGCGTGTACATCTCACGGCAGACTTGCCCCACTTTCTGGCGGCTGGATCCACCTTCCACGCCGGAAAGCTGGCAGCCGACAATGCCGACGGGCCAGTTCGCGTGCAAATAGAGGCCAATCGACAGCAGCAAGAGGGCAACCAGAGCCATATCCACGTAGAAGCGGAGGCGGAAAGCGACCGGTTAAAGACGCGCTTAGCCTTCCGCTACCCGGAGGCCGGCGTAGATCTGGCGCTATCGGCCGCCACGCGGTTCAGCATGCACACTGGCGCGGACGGTCGGCAGGCATTGCTGGCCGACATCGATCTGGAGCCGAATCGCCTCGTCATCCGCGACTCCACCTGGCAGACGGAGCCGGCTTCCGTGACCATCGACGGCCGCGACATCACTATCCGCAACATCCACTTAGCCAACGGCTCGCAATACCTACGCATCAACGGTCGACTCTCCGAACGCGATCCACAGGAGACGCTCCTACTCGACCTCAACGACCTCGAGCTACGCGACATCTTCCGCATCGTCGACATCCCCGTGCTACAGTTCGGAGGCCGCGCCACGGGTACTGTCCGCCTGAACGACCTCTACGGAAGCCGCATCATCAGCACCGACCTGGACATTCGTGACTTCGCCTTCAACGACGTCGTACAGGGCCGCCTTAATCTCTTCAGCGCGTGGGACAACGCCCGAAACGGTATCCTCATGCGCGGTACGATCTTCAAAGACTCCACCACCTTCACCGACGTCAACGGCTACATCTTCCCCGTGGGCGACAGCGCCGGTCTGGCGCTCCAATTCGACGCCCACAACCTCGACGTGGGCCTACTCCGTCCCTATCTCGACGCCTTCACCCACACCCTCGACGGACGCGCCACGGGGCGCATGCGCCTCTACGGCACCTTCTCCGAAATCAACTTCGAGGGCAGCGCCATGATCCGTGATGGACGTATCGGCGTAGACTTCCTCAACACGGTCTACAGCTTCAACGACTCCGTACGCCTCACCCCGACCGCCATCGAAGGCCGCGCTATCACCCTCACAGACCGCAACGGGCACACCGGCACGCTGGACTTCACCGTCCGACACAACCACTTGGAGAATTTCGCCTTCCAAGCCGACATCGCCGCCCGCAACCTGCTCCTCTACGACGTGCCCCGCAAGATGAACCCCCGCATTTATGGCTCCGTCAGCGGCACCGGAACGGCTCGCCTCCGCGGCACAGAGCAGCTGATCGACATCGACGCCGCCGTCACCACCGACCGTCAGACGGCCATGAGCTTCGACTTTAACTCCGCCTCCTCGGCTGAAGATTACGGCTTCATCCGCTTCCTCCCCCCCGTCCTGACGGACACCGCCCTTGCCCTCCGCCCCCCGCTCATCGTGCCCACAGCGGACGACGACGCCACCGAGATCCATATCAACATCACCACCGACATCACCCCCGACGCCACCTTCGAACTCGTCATGGACCCCATCGCAGGCGATCGCATCCGCGGTAACGGCACCGGAAACCTGCAAATCAAGTATTCCACCAACGCCGACTTGGGCCTGTACGGCACCTACACCATCCGCGAGGGCAACTACAACTTCAGCCTCGAGCAAGTGCTCCGCAAGGAGTTCCGCATCCGCGAGGGCAGTCGCATCGACTTCCGCGGCAACCCCACCGACGCCCTGCTCGACCTCAGCGCCGTCTACGCCCTCAAGGCCGACATCGAGGACCTGGACGAGCGGCTGGCCAGCGAAAGTGGTTCCCAGCGCACCATCCCCGTCAACTGCATCCTGCGCCTCAACGGCCGCCTCACCTCGCCCGCCATCGCCTTCGACATGGAGTTCCCCAACTCCACCGGCGAGCTGGCCCGACAGGTGCGCGCCTTCATCGGCACCGAGGACATGATGACGCGACAAATCATCTACCTCCTCGCCATCGGCCGCTTCTACACGCCCGGCTATTCCGGCAACGGCTTCCGCGCCGGCGAGCTCAACGCCGTGGCCTCGTCCGCCCTCTCGGCGCAGCTTTCGGGCATCCTCAGCAGCCTGACCGACAAAGTCCGCATCGGCACCAACATCCGCACCCAGCAAGACGGCACCAGCGACAGCGACACGGAAATGGAAATGCTCCTCTCCGGCCGCCTGCTCAACAATCGCCTCCTCTTCAACGGCAACTTCGGCTACCGCGGCAACTACATCCAGCGCAATGCCTTCATCGGCGAGTTCGACCTCGAGTACCTCCTGGGCCCCACCGGCGACATCCGCCTCAAGGCCTACAGCCACGCCAACGATCTCTATCGTTACAACTTCAAATCGCTCACCCGCCAGGGCGTCGGCATCCTCTTCCACCGCGACTTCACCTCGCCTGCGGAGCTGATCCGCCGCCGTTCACCGCGCCCCGTCCAGTCGAAGTAGGCGCCCCTCAGTGTATCGTGAGTTTGATACGGAGGCGATCCACATCCGGCCGATTTCCTAAGGAAATGAGTGGAAGACCATCCATCGATTTCCTGAGGAAATGAGTGGAAGACCA
>ERZ772955.1365-NODE-1365-length-15616-cov-3.218174_pt1 | contig 15616 bp, 18 predicted proteins | sample MGYA00511133_ERZ772955 | MGnify/ENA primary metagenome ERZ772955 (study PRJEB29015, sample SAMEA2737914) | human oral metagenome | biome: human oral; feature: human-associated habitat; material: dental | place: China | collected 2149 ... | reverse complement strand
GGGCATTCCGTGAGTGCATTGACCACTATGCCTATCGCTTACCCAAGGGCAACACCACTTGTATGGATTGTGGACATTCGTGGCAAATGATTGAGCCTACCGAGCGTTGCACCTGCCCCCAGTGTGGGGCAGGCTTAGAGGTCATAACGACAAGGGCGAGGAAGTTAAAGCAACGCCAGTATTTCACAGTACTGACTACTTCGGGAGGGTATCAAGTCTTGCGTATGTACTTGCTTATTGCGGGTATGGAGAAAGGCTACCAAGCCAGCTCCTCCGTCATGGAGATTGGTCAGTATTGGTGGGATGAGCGTGGCAGGCAGTCGATTGTCGCCGTACAGCGAACGATGGGGCATTATATAGATAGCTTTGCCTACTATTCGCCTATGGCTATTCGTCGGGACAACGAAGCCTACCGCTTCGTCGCTCGTTGCCCTCTATGCCCTAAGGTTAAGCTAAGCGATACCCTAAAGAGGAATGGCTTTGAGGGTAAGTGCTATGGCATTGCTCCCACAAGTCTTATCCCAGCCCTCCTCACGGACAGCCGAGCCGAGACCCTGATGAAAGCTAGACGCACCGAGCATTTAGCTTACTTTCTCAGCCGTCCAAGGAATTGGGATGCCTATTGGCCAGCCTACAAAATCACACTTCGCAGGGACTACGACATCACGGACATCGCCCTTTGGTGCGACTATGTGGATCTACTCAAGAAGTTAGGCAAGGACACGCACAACGCCCACTACGTTTGCCCCGAGGACTTACAGCAAGCCCACGACGAGGTACACCGAAAGTTGCGGGCCCGGCAAGAGCGAGAACAAGAGGAGCACAAACGACAGAAGGCGCAGGAGGATGAAGCACGATTCCAAAAACTCAAAGCCCCATTCTTTGGTATCACCTTCACTGATGGTACGATCCAAATCCGAGTGCTGGAGAGCGTGCAGGAGTATATCGAGGAAGGACAAGCTCTACACCATTGCGTATTCAGCAATGAGTATCACCTCAAGGAGAAGAGCCTAATTCTATCGGCTCGCATTGAGGGCAAGCGGGTAGAAACGATTGAGGTATCGCTTGAAACGATGCAGGTCATCCAGTGTCGTGGTTTGCAGAACAAGAACACCGAGTACCACGAGCGCATCATCGAGCTCGTACATCAGAACATAAAACAGATACAAAGTCGTGTAGCATAAGCCTTAGCCCCTAAAAACCAAAGCCCCGAAACGATTTACTAAATCGTTTCGGGGCTTCTTTTCTTTGTCTTTGAAGCGAGCAGGCGACCAGAAGAAATGCAGTTACCTAAAAAATCCATTCTTGAAGAAATCATACCATCCAGCTATCACCTCAGGGGTATTCGCATGCAGCAAACGAAGCATCTCGCGAGTAAACTCTAAATACCCTAGACCATTTGCAGTAACTATATTCTTGTCGCTGACGGCTTGCTCTTCCACATATCCAGCCTCATTGGTATAGCTTTCCCCGCCCCATTGCTTGAGCTGGTCAAGACTGTTGCCCGTATGCTTGACATCGTTTAGGAAGCCGTGTGAGCATAAAAACGAAGATCCGTTGCATATTGCCCCAATGATTTTACCCTTACTCAGTGCCTCCTGAACCAATGGGGAGACAAGTTCAGCCTCGGGTGAATCCCAACTGTTTCCACCAATGAGCACCAAAGCAGTATAATCTCTCGGCATATTCTCAAAAGAGTAGTCGGGCAAGGTTCTTAAACCACCGATAGAACGGACTGCGTCCATGGTCGGAGCCACAGTATATACTTCGTACTTGACATCACTTCCCGGCACTACGCCTACATGAAGAGCTGTGGAAAGAAACGCTCCTTCCCAGTCAGTGTAGTCATTCAATAATATAAATATAACCTTCTGTTTCATAAATATTACTCTGCAAAAGTACTCATTTATAATTATAAAGACAAATAGAATAAACAATAAACCGATTCTCATAATTCGATGCCCTCACAATGACCATACTTTGAATATCAGGGAACATAAAACAGAGCAAACTCCACCTTCCTGCGTCTGAGTAGTCCTCTCAAGACCTAGCCCTTGCTCAATCTTGCGAAGCAGCTTGCTTTTGCCTTGTTTGCCGTAGCCAAGCAGGCGACCCACACTGGCATTGCAAGAGAGCAGTGTTAATAGCAAGGCATCTTTGCCATAGCCCTTAAACACCTCAAAACGCTCCCAAAGGTCGGCTCGCAAGAGGGAGTCAGCCTGTTGCTCCGTCATCTCTGCCGTAAACTTCTCGCCCTTTTTAAGCTCGTGACCATAGCCGACATAGAGATGATGCTCCTTGCCGTGCCAGCCCTCAAAGTGTTTGACGCAAAGCACAGCTCGCTCAAAGGGCGGTAAGTCTATCCAACGCACTCGCCTCTGTGTCGAAGGCAAAGCCTCGAGATACAGCAGACAGAGCGTCAATATCATCTTTCTTTTAATCTACTCTGCCTTCTTGTTATTGAAGGTAAAGGTCAGCTGCTGCACCTTACCAAAGTTGTCCTCGATGTACACGTCGATGGTCTGTCGGTCTGCTGACTGTGAGGTATAGTACAGGCGAAACTCCTCTCGCGCTAGGGGATAGCGGTCATTAGGCTTGAGTGCTGCTCCTTTATCCAACCTCAGCATCCCCTTACCCTCGCTTTGGAAGTAGCGAAGAGTGTAGCGGGCCCCAGCAAAGCGACCAGCTCGTTTGAGGGAGCATCGTATCTCAGCCGTTTCGCCCCTACGGATGTCCTTCTGGACGGGCATCGTCTCCAGCGTGAAGTCATAAGCCTGCTGTACCTCCAGCTCGCGGTCACAAGCAGGGAGACAAAGGCTCGCTACGGTAAGTACCCCCATAGCCCACAGCGTATTCATAAGTTTCCTTTTCATTGTTCGTCTTCTGTCTATAGGTTAAAGCGCAGTCCCAAGGCAAGGGCGGGACGAAAGCGGTGTAGATCAGACCCGAGGAGCAATCGCCCCTGAGCCTTGAGGACAAGGAGGAGCCTATCGGAGAGGAAGCACTCAACGGAGCTATGCAGCGCCCCACCATAGACGAGGCGTGAGCGGTCAAGAAGCGTCGCCCCATCAGGAAGCAAGGACTTCTCTTCATTGAGTTCTTCGTAGCCCCCGAGGGCAGAGAGCCCGAGGTAGGCAAAGATGTTCTTTCCCCTATCCGAGAGAAGCGGGTGCATATAGCCTACTTGCAGGAGCACATCACGCATCAGCACGTCATAGTCACGATAGGCAAGTCGCTGCTCTTCGTATTCAGCCAAGAGGAAGGCATAGTTAGCTCGCTTGAGGTACTTCGTAAGCGATACACCAAGGCCCCACTGCTCTTTGCTGAAGATCTTCGCCCCCTTGATAAGGGGCACGGATGCGATGAGCTCAATCCCCTGTTGCCTCGGGATGAGTCGCTGTGCCTTTACCGAGAAGAACCCACAGACGGCACAAGCGAGGAGTAAACACAACTTCTTCATAGGGCTTACCACTTGAGTTGAAGCTTATCAATTTTCCTGGCAAGGAGAAGGTCTTCCTCATCGAGGTAGAAAGCAAGCGTACGTCCGCCCCCTCGTTCGTAAAGCCTTACTTCAAGCTGTTTGTCCTCGGAGAGGGTAAACTGCTCGAGCACGAAGACCGTACGCTCGCACCCTTCTGCACGCACCCGAGTCACCTCGTGGTAGGCTCGTAGCGGTTGCAGGACCTGCTCCTGGATGGCCGTACGTCGAGCCACCTTCTTATCGACGACCTTGAAGCTGATGAAGTCTACCAAGTAAGGGAGGTTCGTCTCATTGTCGATGCGGGTATGTAGGTAGAGTAAGCCATTGTGTGCATAGAGGCCACGCAGGAGGAAGCGTATTCCAAACTGGCGCACCCCGATGTGTTTGACCGTCCGCTGATCATTCTGATGGATGGTCTTCATCATCAGTTTCACGAGGATGGGCGACTCACTCCCTAGCTCCTTGAAGTAGATGTCGGCACGGTTGCTCGGTAGCCTACCCTCCGTGCTTGATAAGAAGTCGGCCATCTCGACGCTAAGCTTCTCGGGCTCTTCGGCATACTTCACATTGAAGGCATAGAAGGAGCCATCCTCACAGATGACACTCATATTCGTCTCCGTCTCAAAGTCACGCACGGCGGCCTTGACACGTAGGACGTTCTCCGCATCCTCCGCTTTCCCTGCGATGAGCTTGTTGCTCCCGAGGTCTACGTAGCGGATAGCGGAGGGGAAGATCAGGTGCGAGGTCTTGTCAAAGGTGACCTCAAGACCATAGGGCAAGACCACACGCCCCGAGGGGATGCTCTTGCTCATCCCTTGATAGAGATCGCCCGTGGAAAGCGGACGATAGCCCGTCTGAGCTCTCAGACTATCGGTCGTAGTCTGAGCAAGGGCGGTAGTCATACTCGCCCCGAAGAGCAGGGCGGAAAGGATCCATTGCTTCATTATCATAGTGCTTTTACGGTTTACTTACTGGAAACTAAGAAGAGACGATAGCCTCCTTTGAGGGTCCCTTGGAGCGTGCGGAGCTTCTTCTGAAGGAGCTGGCTCGCTCCCTGCATCACACCACGAGCTGCCTCGGAGATGATCTGATCTTTGGCCGAGCTCGCAAAGGTGAAGGAAGTGCCTACCGAGCCCCCTATGTTCGCTCTCATCTCCTTTAGGGCTGAGACCTGCTCTGCCCCCGGGATATAGATCCCCTCCTGCCCATCAAGGTCATAGGCCGAGAGCTTGACGGGGATAATACGCCCACCGATCTCAATGCTCTTGACAAGGAGTTGCAGGCGATTCCCCCCGAGCTTAGCCTGAGCGATTAGCAAGCTCTGCCGTGGGATACGTAGCTCCCCGATACGAGCAGGCTCTAAAAGGCGCAAGGCTACATAGTCTCCCTCCCGTAGTGTCATCGTATGATCGACCACCACGGGTAGCGTGCTGCGCTGGATAGAAGAGGGCTGAGCAAGCGCCGAGTGAAAGCCTAGATGACGCTCCTTGCTCCCATACTCCTGCATGAAGCTTGAATCGGCCATAGGCTGAGCTAGGCTAGAGACCAGGTACTTTGGCTCTGCAAGGACCTCCATCCTGGGCTCTTGGGGAGTGCTCTCCCCCTCCGGCTCTACGATAGTGCGCTCTTCTGCTCGAAGAAAGGCTTTAGCTGGAAGCTCCCCACCCTTGGGAAGGTACTTGGAGGCCATCTGATAGCTTCGCTCCATCAGGCGGAGCTGCTTTTCCTCCTCATCATCCGCTTCGCTCTCTTTCTTACGCAGAGCTTCACGGAGGTCTTCGTTCTCGGCTCGCAAAGCCTCACGCTCTTCTGCATTAGGATCCGGGGCATAGAAGGAGCTCAAGAGGCGCTTATTCTCCTCATAGCGCTGGAGCGAGCCCTCAATCTTCGTCGAGGAGCTCTGCCCTTGCCCTTGTGCCTCGAGGGAGGTGGGGTCCTCTGCAAAGTAATCCGAGAGGCGCCCAATCTCAGCTTGCGTCTCACTCTCTGAAGCCGACTTGTTGCTGAGCTCATAGCTCTTGAGCTTGTTATCGGTGAGCTGGCGCACTGTTGCCTCAGGGATATCCTTATTGAGGCCCTCTTGCTCTGTGGCTTTATCCTTATCCGAGGGAGCAAAGATGAACCAAAGGGAGAGGACGCAGAGGAGCCCCAGCCCACCGAAGACGAGCCCCTTACGGAGCTGTTCTTGCTGTTTCTTATCCATAGTGTGCTATCTTTTGATGAGTGATTCTCGAGAGTTCATGCCCGAGGCTATCCAGCCGAGACGGGCGGAGAGGAACATCCAGATGCGGGCGTCTGGGGATAGGTAGCTGGCGTGCTTCCTGCCTGGGGAAGAAGACCTGGGCCAGCATCATAAGGGAGCAGGCTAGGTAGAGCATACTGATACCGTAGACCACATATCGACGAGCCCTAGGACTAAGCCGATCACAGCGAGCTCGAAGCCAGTAGTGTAGCCCGAGATAGTAGCGATAGAGGGAAAAGCGAGTAGACATCGGCTTAGCGTTTATAGCTCCGTAGATCTTGGTTCTCACGCACGAGGAAGTGCTCCATCAGGAAGCCCTGCGGGTTGTCATCCGAGCGGACAGAATTCTGAAGCGTACAGCTCGTCACTAGGCTTCGCTCGGTGACATTACTCTGCCTCAAGATGAACTGCCTGGCGTAGGTCGTCACCTCATAAGGATAGCTCTCGAAGTTGCAGCGAATCGAGTCGATCACAATGCGCTGATTGACATTGCCCGAGATCGCTCTATTGTAGTAGCCCTGCTCCGCTAGGTCCTTGTAGTAATCAAAGGCTGACTTATCACAGAGGGCAAAGGCACGAGACATATTCTCCTCAATAGCATCCTTGTCGGGGGCGATACTGAAGAAGAGCTCATGAAAGCGACGGACATGCTCCCTAGCCTCCACAGGGCGATTACGCGAGGCATCTTGGCTAAGTGCCAGCATCAGGCTCTTGCCCTGATCTAAGACATAGATCTTCTCCCGCTGCTTCTCGGCAAAGCGGTAGGAGCTATAGAGGGCATAGCCACAGACTCCAGCTGAGAGCAAGGCAAAGAGGAGGATGTAGAGACGGATCTGACGGAATGCCGTCTCGATATTCTTTAATGATTGAAATTCCATAGTGTATACTGCACTCTTATGTTACTTCCCTTTGATGAGAGCACCTTTGATACGGCCACCAAGGTTGCCTATACTGGCACCTGCTCCTGCAGCCGCTACCTTACCTCCAGCATAAGCCCCCTGCATCCCGCGCTGAGCCACCTGATTGACATTACGCCCATAGGAACCAATACCGCCTCCAGCTTCAATAATCCACCCAGCAACCGTAGGCACACAGAAGTAGCCCACCATGCCAATGAGGAAGAAGACGATGTAATACCACGAGCCTGAGTCAGGCAGGTAGTTGGGATCGCTTAGGGCGGAGATATCCTTCTGAATCATCAAGACCTGGATCTTCGTAAGCAGAGCCGTAAGGATGGAGCTAACGGGTAGCCAGAGATAGACCGAGATGTAGCGAGAGAACCACGCTGTCAAAGAGCCCGATAAGCCATCCCACACAGCGATACCGAAGACCACAGGACCAAGGATGGAGAGGACAATCAAGATGAAGGTGCGTAGCGTATCGATGATCAAGCCAGCGGCATGAAAAAGGAGCTCCATCAGATCATGAATCAGGTTCATAAACCACTGCTTCGTCTGATACGCAGCCCGCTCAGCATACATCCCTGCAATGGTGATAGCATCTTCGGGGCCGATAATTCCCATCTCCTCGATCTTCTGATCGAACTTCTCATTGGAGACCAGGTAGGCAGTCTCGGGATTACGGAGATAGGCCTCTTCCTTGAGTTTATCCCGCTTGGCCGTAAGCTCGGCAAGCTGCCCTTCCTGCTTGTTGACCATGGCTTCCGTCCCCTGCACCACGGGAGACAGGACAGTATTCATCGTCCCAAGGACCACCGTAGGGAAGAACATGATACAGAAGCCCAGGACAAAGGGACGAAGAAGCGGATAGACATCCACAGGCTCAGCTCGCGCTAGCGAAGACCATACCCGAAGAGCCACATAGAAGAGAGCTCCCAGTCCGGCAATGCCTTTGGCCATCCCCGTCATCTCCCCAGCCAGGGGCAGCATCTCCTGATAGGTCGAGCGAAGCAGCTCGTGTAAACTTGTAAAGTCCATAAGCCCCTCCCTACCAGTAGCGACTTACATCACTGCCATACAGACTACGAACAGCTGAGAGATCCCCCTTAGCTCGGGCACGCACATAGCTGACCGAGATGTTCTTCTGCGTGTAGTACGACACGAGCGAGCGGTACTCTCGGAGGGTCGTATAGATACGATCGATCATCTGCATACGCTCGCTATCGTTCATCGAGAAGACATTGCTCCCTGCAACAGACTTGAGCTCCTTGAGACTCTCGCCACTCTGCTCCAGAAGCTTCGTGTAACCAGAAGCAATGGCAGCCAGCTCGGAGGGCCTGAAGTTCTTATCCTGCAGCATCCGCTTGTAGGACTTAACATAGATCTCAGAGATATCACCCACCATCAAGACGCACTCCTTGACCTTGTAGGCATCGCCAATCAGGTTATTGACCTTCTTCAAGGCTTCGTAGTACTTCTTGGTGTCATTGTAGAGCTTCTCAATCTCTTTGAAGCCCGCCAGCGTGTTCTTGACGGTCTTGCCCGCCGTGGCAATCTCTTTGACCGTATTGGCAATATTGCCAGCAAAGTTCATGGGATCACTCACCACCCACTGAGCATGCGCTTGTTGCGTGAAAAGGCTTCCTCCTAAGAGTGCCATAAAAAGGTACTTCTTCATTGTCACTGTTGTTTTAGCTGCTTATTTCTTCTGCCGTTTTTCTTGAGCCAGGAGGCGTATCGCTCCCTCCATATCACCCCCAAGACGCTCAGCCCGCTGGAGCACCTCTAGCTTCTCGGTCTCCTCGGTCGTATAGGTGAGGTACTCCTCGAGGGAAACCTCCGTGGCATAGACTGCCGACTGCATCCCGCCGAGACCAATCCAGACCTCCTTGTAGAGGCGCTGGGGATCATTACTCTGATTGATAGAAAGGATTTGACTCTTCTCCTTATCCGATAAGCCAAGCATCGCCTGTATGCCATCGAACTTGGTCATGTACTTGCGCTGATCCAAGAGGATCTTACAGTCCGAGTTATTGATGATACTCTCCTTGACGATGGGCGACTGAATGATGTCATCCACCTCCTGCGTCACGACAATAGCCTCGCCAAAGAACTTTCTGACCGTCTTATAGAGGTACTTGATATAGTCCGCCATATTGGCCGAGGCAATCGCCTTCCACGCCTCCTCGATGAGGATCATCTTGCGAATCCCTTTCAAGCGACGCATCTTATTGATGAAGGCTTCCATAATGATGATGGTCACCACAGGAAAGAGATCTTTGTTGTCCTTCACCTGATCAATCTCAAAGACGATGAAGCGCTTAGACAGGAGATCGATATTCTTATCCGAGTTCAGCAGGAAGTCATAGCGCCCACCTCGGTAGTACTGCTTAAGCGTTGTAAGCAGGTTATTGATATTGAAGTCGGAGAGCGTGACCTGGATCTCCCGCTGCTTCATATCCTCTCGATACACGTCACGCAGATACTCGTAAAAGGTATTGAAGCATGGAGGAATTGTGTGGTCGGCTCTAATCAGCTCGATATAGGCATTGACCGCCGAACCCAATTCACCAGCCTCTGTCTTAGTAATCCGCTCCTCAGAAGACTTCCAGAGGGTAAGCAGGAGCGTACAGATGCTCTCGCGCTTCTCGACATCGAAGACATAGTCATCGGTGTAGAAGGGATTGAAAGAGATGGGGCGCTCATCCGAGTAAGTGAAGTACACCCCATCCTCTCCCTTAGTCTTGCGGTGTATGAGTTCGCATAAGCCTTGGTACGAGTTACCCGTATCGACGAGCAAGACGTGGGCGCCCTGCTCGTAATATTGCCGCACCATGTGATTTGTGAAAAAGCTCTTGCCACTACCCGAGGGACCAAGGATGAATTTGTTGCGGTTGGTGATGATGCCCTTCTTCATCGGCAGATCAGAGATATCTAGATGAATTGGCTTCCCCGACAGACGGTCGGCCATCTTGATGCCAAAGGGAGAGAGCGAATCCTTATAGTTCGTCTCAGCCGTGAAGAAGCAGAGCGCCGGCTCGATGAAGGTATAGAAACTCTCCTCCGAGGGGAAGTCTGCAGCATTCCCGGGAATGCCTGCCCAGTAGAGCGTCGCCGTATCGATGGTATTGTGCCGGGGCGTACACTCCATCAGGGCCAAAGCTGAGCCGACATCATTCTTGATCTGGCGGAGCTGATCAGCCTCACTACTCCAGGCTAGCACATTGAAGTGGGCACGAATAGAGGTCAAGCCCTGAGAGTGGGCTATATTGAGGTACTCCTGTATCCACTCCTCGTTGATCTGGTTGCTTCGACTATAGCGTGCCAAAGAGTGCATGTTCCTCGCCTGCTTCTCAAAGCGCTCCAAGGTCGCATCACTATCTTCGATGAAGAGGTACTGATTGTAGATATGGTTGCAGGAAAGGAGCAAGCCCACAGGCGAGGCAAAGCTCAGGCGACAGTCACTGCGATCCGTGGATAGCCGCTCATAGCGTCCATCGGTACTGACTCGTGTCGGAAGATCCTCCGTATCGCTGAGTGTATGCAAGCAAAGCCGGTGATCCCCGACGCGGACAAGGTCCGCTCCGAGCTGAATATCTTCAAGCGAAGCATGTCCCTCCTCCGAGAGACTGAAGTAGCGATCTAAAAGCCCTGGTCTGTCTTCCGTCCCCACAAGCTCATCCTCAGTCATCCGCTCCAGATGAAGGAGCAGCGTGTCATTGATGATGCGCTCGAACTGGTCCACCGCCTCCATGAACTTGATGACGGCTTCTTTATCTTCGATCTCCTTCGGAACAAGACGCCCTCGGCAGAGCACAGAGAAGTTGCTCTGCTGAGCCATACGTTTTCTATTACTCTTCGTAAGGAAGAGATAAACCGAGTGCTTCAGAAAAGGACGCTCATTGAAGTGGCGCTCCGAGGAGCGCGCAAGGAAACTAAGCTCTCCCTCAGAGAGCTTGCCCTGATACTCTTCGCTGATGAACCAGTCTTGCTTATGTACGATACTGAAGTTAGGAAGCACCTTGATGGCCTTATGCCAAGCCGAGTGCATCGCTTCATACTCAGGCGAGGTCACGGTGAAGAGCTCGGGGAGCTCCACCCGAAAGGCGACCGTGATATCGGCATCCTTACTGATCAAGCAGCCTTGCTCAACAGCAAGCAGAGGGAACTTGGCCTCCAAGCTACAGGTCTTGCTCTTGTGTCTCATCTTCTGGACGATTTGAGCCGGTGGAATAAGTGTAGGACGCTACGGCGATGAGCTAGGTAAGGGGGATGAGAGCGTAGTGCCCCCCGCTTCATCAGTCCATGCTCGCCATACTTGCGGTTCATAGCGAAGGTTTGCCACACCAGAAGTGAGGCACCCAATACGCCTATGCCGAGGCAGAGCAGCTGACTGACGCCAAGGAGGTAGAGCACGACCACCACGATGAAGGTCGCCAGCAAGCCTCCTGCGAAGAAGAAGAGGTACTGCGCTTTCAGCCCCTTAAACTCCACCGTGCGTCCTACGCCTTTATTGATTTCCCAGCTGGCCATTACCTACAAGAAGAAGGAACGCAGGATCGTAGCCGCCACGATGAGGAAGATACAGGCACCGAACCAAGAGGCCGCCGTCTTACTCGTATCCGGGTCACCCGAGGAGAACTTGTTGTAGACCTTGATGCCCCCGATGAGCCCTACCACAGCTCCGATGGCATAGATCAGTTTCGTGCCAGGATCAAAGTAGCTCGTCACCATCTTCGTGGCTTCGTTAATCCCTGCCATACCATTGCCTTGGGCATCCGCTACGACGGGTGCAAGGAAGAGGGCTAGTAGCAGGAGAGCAAGTTTCTTAGTGTTCATATTCTAGGATCATGAATGGTTACTATACGGGAATCACAGGTAATAGTCGAGCCCTTGCATGTCGGCTCTGGTTTCTTGATCTGGTGGAAGAGGCACCACCTCTTCCGTCTCAGACTCCGCCTCACGGATAGCCTGAAGGAGCTTCTTGTGTACAGCTTCCTGTCTCAGGAGCTCCGCTTGGTACTGCGCTAAGAGATCGCTCCCCTGAAGACTTCGGAGCGACGAGGAGACCGTATCAGGCGTTTCTTCATCAAGAAGATCATCCTTCTGGCTCCACTGACTTAGGCGAAGAAGATCACGGGAAAGAACGCTCGTAGAAGTGAGCTCAGCGCTGCTATCAGCTTTCCACTCCAGCTCCTCACGAAGGACTTCCTCCTCATCAACCGCCTCCATCGTGTAGTCCACATCCAGCTCTTCATCTTCTAGGCGCTCAGCTTCGACGTCCGACATCGCTACCGGTTCTTTGCCTTCCTCCTCAGCGCTTTGCTCCGCAAAAGTAGGCGCATTCAGCTTCGATTCTTCAGCCGCAGAAGGCACGGGAAAGGGAGGGATAACATGGGAAGTCAAGCCCTTACTCCTAGCAACCAGCTCGTGTGCTTCTTCCTCACGCTGCCGGGGCTCTTGTCGCTGGCTTATCCGCTGACGGGATAAGCTCCTCCAGCGCTCATAGCTGTAGGCGATACCAAGGATGAGCCACACGATACCCAGCAAGAGGAGACGCAGAGTAGTATCGTCGTCATCATAGGGGAATCGTCGTTTTGCGCCGTTGCTTAGCGCTGGCTTGGTTGAGGAGCTCGCGATGGGCTCTGAGGTGCTCACGGATGATGTTGTCGATATAGCTCACCATAGACACTCGCTCATGGAGGTCTTGTAAGACACTGCGGAGGATCTCCAGCGTCTCGGCATTCATCGTAAAGGAGGTCTTCTCGCGGATACGCAAGGGGAAAAAGTAGCTCGCACGGTATTCCTCAATCGTAAAGATCTCCCCTGAGGGGCTTAATGCCGCTACTTGCACCGAGGACGGTGATAGCACCGTCTTCTCCGGCACGCTCCGCTCCTCATCGATGGGATCAAAGTTCGCCGTAGCGGACGAAGGACTTTGGAGCACCCCATCCTCTGCCATCTCTTGGAGCTTAGCATCCAGGCGCCGGCGCTTCTCTTCAATCGCGGCCATCAGTCGTCGGTATGGATAGCTGGAGGGCACTGAGAACCCATCCAGCTAGTTCATCGATGTTCGTCCCGACTCGGAGGGCTTTGTTAGGCGGGAGGTAAGTCGAGCGAAAGACCCCACGTGCCCCGTACATCGACAGCTCATGCGAGAAGCGATGCGTCCTATAAATCGGGAAGGGGACAAGCGTAAGCCCCTCCTCCTGGATATGCTGCGTGTAATGCGTGATAAGCGTATTGCGCACCCGACGATCCACCTTATTCCACAGAAGCCAGATATCCTTGATCCGAGCCGTCTGCATCGAGACACCCAAGTCCTGGATGCTCTTAGCATAGCTCAGGCAGGCAACCATCGACTGGATATCAGGCTCCAAGGGCGAGAGGATATAATCCATCTCCAGCGAGAGCCCAAGAAGCTCCCTCGTCCCCGCATGACCAGGGAAGTCAACTCACCCTAAGAAATCTAGTCGGGACAGCAAGAAATAAAAACGCTGAGCCCCCCGACGCCATGCGATCCGCATTACGTCGGGGGGCTCTGTCCCTTAGGGCTCGTCGAAGCTTACGCTCCTATGTGCCCGCCGTTGTCAGTGGGAGTCGTCGAGCCCCCGCCCGGCTTGGTGTCCTTTTTCTTCTTCTCCGCAGGCTTGCAGGCGACGTCGAGGACACGCTCGGCCCGCTCTAGGCGCACACCCTTCAGCGCAGTCTTGACCTTGACGCGAGGCGTGTAGATGACCTTAGCTTTGTCGACGCCCATCTCCGTCTTGGCGGTGATGCTGGGGCGGAAAGTGCCCATGTCGCCACAGTCGACGCTCTTGCCTTCTTGCAGTAGGCGGATGAGCACCTTGGCAGAGCGGTCAAAGACGGCCTTAACGTCGGCCGAAGACACGGTCGTCTCGTCCGCTACGAGCTCGATGAACTCCTCGAACTTGACGTCAGAATGCAGGTGAATGGCGGGATACCAGAGGGTTTTCCCGGTCTTGTTGAAGCCGATTTTGCGTTCAACGGCTTTAATCTTGATCATGATAGTTTAATTTACTGTTAAACAAGGGTTTATTGCGCTCTGCTAAGGTAGCGATATTTTCGTGCGCACGCAAGAACCTTCTATCAGCAACCTCGGAGGTCGTTCTACCCCACCCCACCAGATACCTTTGCATACAAATCCGCCCCTCCGACTTAGAGCTCTTATATAGTTCGCATAATACGGCAACCTTGGCGTAGCCTGAACTGACACAGCCCAACGCCAGACAAAATGTCATACGAATGTATCCCCTGGAGAATGGCAAGCCATTTGCATCAAGGCTAGTATGTTTAATAATAATTTCTATTTCAATATGAGAACATTAACTGATTACTCCCCGCTCTCTGGCTACGAGATTGATTTCATCCCTGTGGGAGAGGGAGAGAAGAATGGAGATGCGATAGCTATGCGCATCACGAAAAACAGAAAAACAGAGATCTATGTGATCGATGGAGGGACTAAAGCGTCCGGGGAGGCTCTAGTTCGACATATTAGGTACTACTACGGAACGAATCGGGTTGATTACCTCATCAGTACACATCCCGATATGGATCATATCTCGGGTCTCAAGGTCGTTTTGGAAGAGTTGGAGGTTGGAGAATTATGGATGCACAAACCATGGGATCATGCCTCAAGTATTATTAAGGACATCTTAGATAGGCGAGTAACTCCGCGTAGTCTCAGAGAGAGGATCAAAGAATCCTTAAGGCTTGCAACAGAAGTAGAAGAGATAGCTAAGAAGAAGAAAATTAAAATCTACGAGCCATTTCAAGGCGCTCTGATAGGCTCATACTTCCTTGTTTTATCTCCAAGTAAGGAGTGGTATAGGGAGCTGCTCAAAGACTTTGGTAACATGCCCCCGTCAAAGGCTACTCCAGTTCTGGTGAACCAAACATATGCAAGTAGTACAGACACCGCTGATGAAAACTGGTATAACGAGACGTTGAAGGAAGATGGAGAAACCTCTGCCCGAAATGAGAGTAGCGTAGTCCTACTCGGCATCCTCCCTGGCAAGTCTGGAGTTCTGTTTACTGGGGATGCAGGTAGACAGGCGCTTACCAGAGCATACAAGTATGCGCGTTCTCGTAAGTGTAACCTCCAGCAATGCCGGTTCATCCAAATGCCACATCATGGCAGTAGAAGGAATGTCTCTCCGGTAGTATTAGATATGTTATTAGGGCCTATTCTTCCAGTGGGCTCCCCAGCGAAAAAGACATCCTTTGTGAATACATCTAAGGGATCCCCCGATCATCCCAGGAAGTCAGTTGTTAATGCCTTTATCCGACGAGGGGTAAAGGTTATAGCAACCAATGGAAACACAATATGTCATAGATCAGGATATCCGCTAAGAGATGGTTGGAAACCAGTTCAGCCACTAAGCCTATCACGTAAAGTAGAGAAGTAAGCTATGAGTGAACTCTTACAAAAGTTGTCAACGTACAACATCTTCAACTACCTATTTCCCGGCGTCGTATTTGTGATTCTGTTGAATCGATTCACGGAGATCAACCTGGTTGTAGATGACGTAATACTAGGCATGTTCCTATACTACTTCTTCGGCTTAGTACTAAGCAGAATTGGCTCGATTCTTATTGAGCCAATCCTAAGGTGTACAAAGATCGTCCAGTTCTCTGATTATGCTAGATTCGTACGAGCATCCAAACTAGACGACAAGATCGAGCTACTCTCAGAGGTCAACAATATGCACAGAACGATTATTGCAATGCTAGGTGTCTTGTTAGTCATCTCTATTTGCAATGGATCTGCCACTTGTCACCTCACGATAGGTCTCCTCGGTATTGTAATCCTATTCATCCTATCATATAGGAAGCAAACCTCTTTCATAACGAAGAGAATTGATGAGGCGCTCCGAAACACCCCCTGATCGCCCTAGAAAGCAGGCAGGGTACACCATGAGGGAACTTGGCCTCCAAGCTACAGGTCTTGCTCTTGTGTCTCATCTTCTGGAC
>ERZ772955.1354-NODE-1354-length-15687-cov-9.013114_pt1 | contig 15687 bp, 18 predicted proteins | sample MGYA00511133_ERZ772955 | MGnify/ENA primary metagenome ERZ772955 (study PRJEB29015, sample SAMEA2737914) | human oral metagenome | biome: human oral; feature: human-associated habitat; material: dental | place: China | collected 2149 ... | reverse complement strand
GCTCATTCTATTTAATTTTTATCTTAAAATCTGGAATGTAACTCACTTATTTTCTGATATTAAATTATTATAAATTAAGTTCCTTAATAAATATTAAATATTCTAATCCATCATTACAAATTTTCTTTTCATTACTATATATAAAACCTAAATTTTCAAAAATCTTTTTTGAAGCAATATTTTCTTCTAATATATATGCTTGAAGATATTTTATATTTTTATTATCATTTAAAAATTTATTTATACTTTCAGATAGTATTTCTTGTGAATATCCTTTATTCCTAAAATCTTTATTTAAATAGATATTCACTTTTGCAATATCTCTTAAAATTTCATAACTTGTCATTGCTACAAAGTTATTTTCTTCATCTTCAAATACATAAATTGAGTAATCAAAAGAAGATATATGAGCTTTATACCATTCATTATGATTTTTATATATTTTTTGTTGTTGCCTTTTATTTTTGAAATATTTATTTACAAAATCTAAATGTAAATTTTTGTAAATAATCTCAATATCATTTTCCCTCATATTTCTTATTTTGAACTTGGACAAGAATACCACACTACCTTAATTATTTTAATCAGATTTTTAATCCATATATCAGTAAATTTATATAATTTTCTCCATCAAAAATTCCATCTTCTATACAACCCTCTAATTTAAAAACCAAACTTTTCATATAGTTTTATTGCTTTTTCGTTATTTTCAAAAACATCTAAATTAATCTTTTTTATTCCTTTTTCCTTAGACCAACTTATTAATTTTTCTAATAATGTTGTCGCTATTCCTCTACCCCAATATTCTTTTAAGACAGAAATTCCAATAGTTCCATAGTGTTTCATTTTTCTTGCTGTATTTCCATTAAAACTAGTACAACCTATTATTTTATTCCCTTTTATTGCTACAAAATGATTGCTTGTTTCAGAAGATTTTACTTTTTTTATGTGCTCTTTTTCATCTTCATAACTCAATTTCATTTCATCAGGATAACCAAGTAAAAAATTAGTTTCCCCCTTCACTTTTTTCATAAAATCTAAAAGTTCTTTATAGTCTTCTACTTCTATTTCTCTTATTTTTATTTCCACAATAAGCACCTATTCCTCATAATGACCTTTACAAGCAATTATCCAAATAAAACCATCTACAATTCTATAAACCAGTCTATTTTTTTCATCAATTCTTCTACTATATGCACTTTCATTTTTTAATACTTCTGGTTTGCCTATCCCATTTAAAGCTCCATTTCTTTCAATATCTTTGACTAATTCATTTATCTTTTTTAAAGTTTTTTTATCCTGAGTTTGCCAATATAGGTAATCTTGCCAAGCTTTATGTGTCCATACTAAATTATTCATCATCAGCCTCTATTAAATCATGGATTTCTCCTTTTCCTGCCTCTAATTCAGCTATTCCTTCTCTTATTTTTGTCATATATTCAAGATTTCTCATAGCTTTTAAAAACTCATTGTATTTATCAAGGCTTAATAGAACAACATTTCTTTCATTTTTTCTTGTTATAATTATATCTTCATCATTATCTACTGCTTTATCAAAATAGCTTTTTAAATTGGTTCTCAAAGTTGTATAATTAATTGCTAACATATTTTACCTCCTTGCATTACTTATTTAAGTACTTATATAATAACATATCTATTAATATCTATCAATATTTTTTAAAATAAAAAAGTCAGGTACTGTAGCAGTCCTGACTTTTTTCTATTTTGTATAAACAATGGCTCATATTGATAGTGATTTTAGTATTATTTTGTATTTTTCAATATACAATAATACTAATTTGGCAATACACTATCACAAGTTTATTGGTTTAATTCTCGTAAAAAATTAGAACCAAGAGAGGTAGTAAAATGTCGCAGTTTGAACCCTCTCTTTTAATTTATTTCTTAACAATATTATAAAACTTCTTTTTCCCTAATTTTAAAAGTCCTAAAGTATTATCATTTAAAGTGAACTTAACATCTTTAATCTTTACATCATTTAAAGACATCCCATTTTGTTCTATAAGTCTTCTTCCTTCACTTTTAGTTTTTAAAATCTTTCTTTCAACCAAAATATCTAATAATTCTTTTGAAAAATCTTCATCAGTTACTTCAATTTTTGGGGCATTATCTAAATTATTTCCACTTCCAAATAATGCTTCTGTTGCTTCCTTAGCCTTTGTAGCTTCTTCTTCTCCATGAATAATTTTTGTTACTTCATAAGCCAGAACTTTTTTAGCTTCATTTATTTCAGCATCTTTCAATGCTCCAAGTCTTCTAACTTCGTCCATAGGCAAGAAAGTTAAAAGTGCTAGACATTTTTCAACATCTTGGTCATCTATATTTCTCCAATATTGATAAAATTCATAAGGAGTAGTCTTTTTAGGGTCTAACCACAATGCTCCTTTTGCAGTTTTTCCCATTTTCTTTCCTTCACTATTAGTTAGTAAAGTACAAGTCATAGCATAAGCTGATTTTCTATCTTTTCTTCTCAATAGTTCAACACCTGCTATCATATTAGACCATTGGTCATCTCCACCTAATTGCATAGTACAATTATATTTATGATTTAAAACATAAAAATCATAAGCTTGCATTATCATATAGTTAAATTCTAAGAAAGATAGTCCATTTTCCATTCTTGACTTATAACATTCTGCTGCAAGCATTCTATTTACTGAAAAATGTTCTCCCACATCCCTTAAAAATTCAATATAGTTTAGATTTCTTAACCAATCTGCATTATTTGCAAGTATAGCTTTATCATCAGAAAAATCTATAAATTTTTGCATTTGTTTTTTTATACATTCAACATTATGGTCTATCATTTCAACAGTCATCATAGTTCTCATATCAGATCTACCACTTGGGTCACCTATCATTCCAGTCCCCCCACCAGCCAAAGCTATTGGTCTATGTCCATGTTGTTGCATATGTGCCATAAACATCATTGCAATAAAATGCCCTACATGTAAACTATCTGCTGTGGGGTCAAAGCCTATATAGAAAGTAACTTTTTCTTTTCCTAAAATTTCTCTAATTTCTTCTTCATGTGTAAGCTGTTTTAAATATCCTCTTTCTTTCAATACATCATATACATTAGCCATTTTTTCCTCCAATTCCTCATACTATATAATATAAAAATAAGTGAATTACATTTTTCTTGAAAGCAACATTAAATAACTTTTACATAAAACTGCTGCGATGTCCATTATTGTTGAGTGAGCCTTTGTGGAGCTCACGAAACACTAATGGCTATCAAGCAGGTTGCACATAATACAAAAATTTTAAATAACTATATTTCAAGAAAAATTTATCTAATAATGCACTTTTTTTATATTTACCTTCCATCTTTTATAAAATAACAACAAATTCCAACTATCAAAGCTGGTACTAACCAAGGTAAACCTAAATTTACAAGTGGTAATGAATTATAGATATTTGTAAAAATTACTGGTATAGTGATACCAGTTACAGAAATTCCTTCATATAGTCCAATAAGACCTGCTACTAATACAACTCCTTTAAATACATTAGCATTTTTAATACGGAAGAAATTCAAAATTATTAAGGCAATACTTATTGGATATAAAAATACTAAAACTGGAACTGATATTATAACTATTTTATTAACTCCAAACATTGCAAAAACAAAACCAATTATTGTTGTTATCACTACTAATTTTTCATAAGATATTTTTATAAGACCACTAAAATACTCTGCAACAGTAACTATTAGCCCTATTGAAGTTGTAAGGCAAGCACCAGCAACACAGATAGCCAATATTAAATATCCAATTTTTCCTAAAAGATTTATTGAAATTTTTACAAGTAAATCTGTTTTTTCTGCTCCTGCAACTAATTCCATTCCACCAAAACTTGCTCCTATATAGCTAAGTCCTGCATAGACTATTGCAAGCCCTGCTGCTGCAATAAGTCCAACTTTTAATAAATATGAAAATTCTTGTTTAGGAGTAAGTTCAGTTTTTCCTCTTATAGCATTTAAAATAACTGTTGAAAAAACTATGGTTGCTAGAGCATCCATTGTTTGATAACCCTCTATAAACCCTTTTTTAAATGGTAATTCATACATTTTTTCTGTAATTGGCAAATCATTGAAAAATACACCTTTAACTAAAATTATAAAAAGAACTATTAAAAGTATAGGTGTTAAAATTTTTCCTACTCTATCAACAACTTTTGATGATTTTAATGAGAACAACAGTGCTAATAAAAAATAAACTCCTAAATAGACATATTTCCAAATTGAAGTTGTAAATCCTGCATGGTAGAAAGTAACTTCATAAGCTGTTGCACCTGTTCTTGGCAGTGCCAAAAGTGGTCCTATTGATAAAATAAGTGCTATCCCATAAAATCTTGCAAATAAAGGTGAAACTTTATCTGAAAAACTATCCAAACTTTTACCAGCGTTTGCAGAAGCAATAATTCCCATAAGTGGAATACCAACCCCTGTTAAGATAAAAGCAAATGAGGCTACTCCCCAACTACTACCTAATTGATATCCTAACATAGGAGGGAATATTAAATTTCCTGCCCCAAATAACATTGCAAATAATGCAAACCCTGCTGTAACAACATCTATCATATTATACATTTTATTTTCCCTTTCTTCATAGTAATTATTAAAAAAATAATAAATTTGTCTATAAGATTACTGCGATGTCCTATAATGTTGAAAGAGCCTTTGTGGAGCTCGAGAAACATTATAGGCTGTCAAGTAATCGGCATATATAATTAAAAACTATTTTTTTAATAATTCTTTCCACTCCTCTTCTTTAAAGCCATTTAAAACAAAATCTTTTGTAACTATCATAGGTCTTTTTACAAGTTTCCCATCTGTTGCTAATAATTTTAACATTTCTTCTTCTGTCATAGCTGGTAATTTATCTTTTAATTCCATTTCTCTATACAAAATACCACTTGTGTTAAAAAATTTTTTCAATTCTTTTTTACTTTTTTTATAGAATTTTTTTAATTCTGCCTCAGTAGGATTATTTTTTACTATATCCCTTTCTGTAAATTCTACTGAATTTTCTTGAAGCCATTTCTTTGCTTTTTGACAAGTTGAACATTTTGGATAGCAAAAAAATACTATATCTTTCATTTTTATACCCCCTAATTTATTATTATATTAATTTAAGAATTATACCACAATGCCTAAAAATTAACAATAAAAAAACAGGTTGCAACTGCAATTACAACCCACATAAAACTATCAATTAATTAAAAAATAAAATTAATTGTGATGCTAATGTTTTTAGATATAAATAACAATATTGCAACTATTACAAATATCAAAATATACAATAATTGCCTTTTCAATATTTCACCTCCTTCCAAGGCTACATAAAGAAAGATAACAAAGGCAAAATAATTATAGCATTGATTTTTATTTTGTAAAGTGTTATAATCATTTTAAAGATATAGAGATATATCTTATACAATGATTGCAAAATAACAAGGCAAAACATCACTAACTGCAATTAGTGATGTTTTTATTTTTAAGATAAAAAAGACAACTATATGAATTTTAATTTCATATAATTGTCTTTACTAAAAATTTATTTTAATATGTTATTTTACAGATTTTGAATAAATAGCAGCATTTTCTCCTGCAATTTTTCCAAATATAGTGATGTCTGCAACTGCATTTCCACCTATTCTATTTGCACCATGAATTCCACCTGTAACTTCTCCTGCTGCATAAAGTCCTTTTATTGGTCTACCATTTTTACCAAGTACTTCTGCATTAGTATTGATACGAACTCCACCCATAGTATGATGAACTGCTGGTGAAACTTCTATTGCATAGTATTTAGTTCCAGTCAATTCCTTAGGTAAAGTTTTCTTATTAAATTCACTGTCAACTTTATTTCTCACCGCTTCATTATATTTATTTAATGTAGCTTCCAAAGTTTTTGTATCTGTTCCGATTTTAGTAGCTATTTCTTCAAGTGTTCCTTCTACTGCAAAACCTTTTTTAACATAACCATCAGCTGCTTTTAATTTTGTTCTTATCCCTTCATCAAATATTAAAAAAGCTGATTTTCCCTTTTGATTTAATATAGCCTTAGAAACAACATCTCTTGTTTCAAGCTCATCTATAAATCTTTTACCATCTCTATTTACAAGGACAGCTCCTTCTCCTCTAACAGCTTCTGTTATCATATTAGTTTTATTATATACAACAGTTGGGTGAGTTTGAATTTCACTCATATCAACCAATGCTCCTCCAACTTTTTCAACCATAATAATTCCATCTCCAACTATTGCTGGATTATTAGTTGAACCAAAACCTTTTAATTTTGGATTATATTTTTCAACCATTTTAGCATTAGCTCCAAATCCGCCTGTTGCAACGATTACAGCTTTTGCTTTAATAGTATATTCTTTACCATCAACTTCTCTTACTTTTACTCCAACTATTTTATTTTTAGCTTTTACTAATCCTATTGCCTTAGTTCCTTTTCTTATATCTATTTTTTCACTTTCAGCAGTTTTTGAAAGTGCAGCCACTATATTAGGTCCTACTGCTGATCCACCAGTTGGTCTATGAGTTCTTTTTACACTTTGTCCACCTGTTGAAGTAAGTTCTGATAAATCTGCTCCTCTTTCTGTTAACCAATCAACTATTGCACTTGAATTATTAACTAAAACTCTTACTAACTCTTTATTATTTTTATTTTTTCCACCTTTCATTGTATCTTCATAGAAAAGTTCTGGACTATCTTTTATACCTAATTTTTCTTGTATTTTTGTTCCTGCTGCATTAAGCCCAGCTGTTGCATAGTTTGTATTCCCACCTAAAAGCTCAGTTTTTTCAATTAAAATAACCTTAGCTCCTTTTTCATGTGCAGCAATAGCAGAAGTTAAACCTGCTCCACCAGCTCCAATTACAACTACATCAGCTTCTTTTGGTAATTCAACAGCTTTTGTGTTTTGTACTGTAACTGCTGTAAGAGTTACTCCACTTTTTTTAACAGCTTCTTCAATAGCTTCCTTAGTTCCTTCACTTGTTAAAGATGCTCCTGAAACTCCATCAACATCTAAACTTTGAGTTGCTATAACTTTTTTAGCAATCTTTTGAATAGCAGATGTTGCAAATTCTGATTCTCTTGCTCTTTTTACTTTTACATCAACTATTTTATTATTTGTTATTTCTACATCTAAAACTATCCCATCTTTGTCATACCCTAGTCCTGTTCCTTCATATGTTTCAGCAGAAGCTCCTGTAAACAAAAGAGTAAACATTAAAAGTGTCAGCCCAAACAATTTCCCAAAAAAATTTTTTTTCATAGTTTCCTCCAATAATTTAATAATAGTTAGTACTTACTTCTATAATATTTCATATATCATATTTTGTCAATGAACATTATTAATATTTAGAAGATATTCTAATTTGTTTTCCATAAAATGCTATTCCTATATATGTTAGCTCTTTTATTCCATTTTGCTTCAATGATATATCATATTTCTTAGCTTCTATCTGTTCTAATGCTTCTTTTGAGACTTCTTCTAATTTTTCTACACTATATGTTGACTTAAATTCCATTATAAAGGCTCTCTTGTTTTATTCTTTGGCTCTAGGTTGTATAAAAAAAGTTGAGACAATAAAATTTTCCTGTTAAAATTAAATTGCTTAAAATAAAAATAATAGTAAAAAACCACAAGAATGAGGGGGAACTTGTGGTTTTTCTATCTATATTAACTTTATTAGGGTGGGTAACTATTAGAAATCTTTTTTATCTCTTAAAATTTCTCCTGTATTTGCATCTATAAGAAATTCTCTATCCATAAATCCTTCTGCAATTTCTACTTCATATACTAATACTCCATTTTTATGTTTTAATTCTATTTCTTTAAACTTTCCATTTTTAGATTGTTTTAATGCTATTTCCTTTGCTTGTTCAGAAGTTATCTTTGGATTTTCTACTGTTGTTTGAGCTGCTAAGACACTTGTTGAAAAGCCTAAACTTCCTAAAACTATTGCCATTACTATTAATAATTTTTTCATTAAAATCTTCTCCTCTTTTTATATACTTATGAGCTAAAAAAAATTTTTAATAATTCCTCTTAACTTCTTATATGCCTAGTATACATAGTCAAAATGAATACCAAGTGAATATACTTTATTTTTTAAACCTCATATTTTACCTTTACATTTTTACCTTTAAATGCTATCCCTATTCTATATACCTTAGATATTCCTAACCCTTTTAATCCTGCATCATATTGTTTTTCTTTTATTTGTGTTAATGCTTCCTCTGCTTTTGCATTTAAACCTTTTATTGTTTTTGAGACTTTAAATTCAAATACATAGGCAGGTTTTATTTTATCAAGTGGAATTAACATTGCATCATATCTTCCATGTCCTCTTTCTCCATTTGATTTCACTTCATATTTATCCCTTAACCAAATCAACATTCCTAAAAACAATGAATGATATACTTTTTCTCCTTTTAAATCATAAAAACTTGTATTTACTAAAAAGATATTTTGTAGTCTTCTTTCAAATTCTTCTATATCTCCATCTAATAATGCATCCATCATCGGATTAAAATAATTTCCACTCACTAAAAATTTATCTATAAAACCTTTTTTAAAAAATGTCTGTATTTCATAGTTTGGTATTTTTATCATATATTCATCATTGGATAGCTTTTCATTTATCTTTAAATATCCATTATATACCATTAACTGCCATATTCCATCAAACTTTGATAATTCTTCAAAAGTAAAAAATGGACTTATCTCTTTCTTTATTTCTTTTCCTTCAAACAGAGTTTGTAAATTATTAAATACATCTACTGTTGAGTTTTTTAAATTATCATAGATTAAAGCATTATCTGAGGTATTTACCCAATATGCTTGCAATTCTTTTGTTCTAAGATAATTTATTATAGACCAAGGATTGTATACTTCAGAGTTTCCAAATTTATAGCCATCATACCATTTCTTTACTTCTTCTATTTCATAAGTCATTTCAAAATATTTTAATGCTTCTTCTACTTCTTCTTCACTTAAACCAAAAAAAGTTTCAAAATCATTTCCTAGTATATTGTAAGTTATTACATTATTTAACCCTGAGAATATGCCTTCTTTTGCTACTTGTACTATACCAGTCAATACTCCCATTTTTAAATTTGAATTTGTTTTTAAAGCTGAACTATATAAATTTCTATAAAAGTTTATTGCTTCCTTATAGTACCCATTTTGATTTGCTACTATCAATGGATTATCATATTCGTCTATCAGTAAAACAACTTTCTTTTGATAATAATTATATAGATATTCACTTAATAACCTTAAAGAATTATCATAATCTCCATCTTCTTTTTTAAACCATATTTTTTCAAATTCTATTAAATCTTTTTCATTTAATTTTTCTCTTATAAATTCAAACTCATTGTATAGATTAGAAATCAATGATTTTACAGCAAAGTTCATTTGTTCCCAAGTATTCTTCTTCAAATCTTTCATTGTAATAAAAATAACTGGATATTCTCCTTGTTCTTTAAAATATTCTGACTTTTCTATATACAAATTTTTAAATAATTTTCTATTTTCTTCTGCATTTTTTACATCAAAAAAATATTTTAATGTTGTCATATTCAGTGTCTTCCCAAATCTTCTAGGACGGGTAAATAATTTTATTTCTGTTCTATCTTTTAAAAGCTCTTCTATATAATTAGTTTTATCAAAATAGTAACAATCTTCTTCTATTATTTTTTTAAAATCTTCTATTCCTACTCCTATTCCTTTTTTCATTTAACCCTCCTCCTTGTAAATATTTTTTATATTATACCATATTCATTGAAATACAAAAAACCACAAGAAATGAGGGGAGAGACTTGTGGTTTTTCTATCTACATATTCATTTTATTAGGGAGGGGTTTATCTATGTTCCCTTATATGCTTTAAGTATATAGTAGAAAAATGAATATAAAATGAATTTATCATATCTTTTAAAAAATTTTTTTACTCATCTATCTCAACTTTAAGTTTTATGTACATATCAGAGTTCTCATTTTTCTTAGTAGTATTTTTAAAAAAGAAACTTATTATAGGAATATCTCCTAAAATTGGAATTTTACTTTCTATATTTTGTTGTATAGATTTTTTTAATCCTCCTAGTAAAATTGTATCTCCATTTTTAACTCTAACTTTTGTTGTAAGTCCTCTACCGACCTTAGAACCTCCCTCTGAATTATATGTTCCAGAATTTATATCTTTCAAATTTAAAACATTTTTCTTAAACTTAAAATCACTTAATTCTAAACTAATTTCCAAAATTATATAATCATTATCTTTAATAAAAGGTTTAACTTTCATTATTAAACCTGCTTCCTTGAAAACAGGTTCACTATATCTATCCTTTTTATCCTCTCTATGAGTTTTAATTCCAACAACAACTTCTTCTGTTACTTTAAATTCTCCTTCCTCTCCACTTGCTATCATAAGAGTAGGAACTGAACTTACAACTAAATCATTGGTCGCTTCCAGTAAATTTATTCCTGTACTCAATACATCACTTTTATTATGGAATTGTCTTACTATATTTACAGTGCTTCCCACACCATTTACTCCTGCCTTGCCTAAAATCATTGCTGTCAGACTATTTCTTTCTTGACTTTCAACATTTTGCTTATATACCCAGTCAAAGCCTAATTCTTCAAATAAATTATTTGATATATCCAAAATTTGAGAAGTTATTTTCACTTGTTTAGGATTTTTATCTATATCTTCTATTATAGATATAGCATTTTCCAAAATATCTCTTTCTGCACTTACTACCAATTTATTTACCTTACTTAAAGTACTTACTTTTATATTCTCTCCAAATGTTTCATGTAAAATTCTTGAAACTTCATCTGGTGAAACATTGAATAGAGAAAAAGTTTTAGTATAGTAAAATTTCCCATCTATTTCATAAAAATTTGAATTTGATAAAGCATCAGAAATATCTTTATTCTCATAATTATTTTGATTTTCTTTCAAATCAACATTTAATACATTTATTGATTTTACAGTATCTATTATTTCCCCTCTTTCTTCATATCCTTTCTTTGAAATCTTGCAGACATATACATCTCTGGGTATATTATCAATAATAAAATTTCCACTGTTATCTGTGTAAACTACTTTATTCAAATCTTTTAATTCTATCTTTGCATTTTTTAAAGCTATATTATTTGAAGTTATCTTACCTATAATTTTAGCTTTTTTAGTGTTTTTCTCACTTTGTAACATAAAAATTGTAGTATTATTTTCTTTTTTTATTGATAAATCATAGCTTTCAGCAAGAAATTGTAAAACTGAGTTTACATCTTCTCCCTTGTTGAAATATGTATCTATCACAATATCTTTGGCTTCCTTAGAACAAATTAAATTCTTCCCTGTTTCCTTAGATAAAACTGCTAAAACTTCGTGTAAAGGCATATCTATAATGTCTATATCACGATTTAAAGCAGAGGGAAATATAAAGGTACTTAAAATTAAAAATATGATTAAAGTAAATTTTTTCATCTGTTCTCACCTTTTTTATAGTTTTCTAATAAATAATAAATTAACATATATATAATTTTTTCTTGAATTAACTTACTGAGTATTTCTTTATTTATAGTATCAACTACTTGACAGCCATAAATGTTTTTCGAGCTCCACAAAGGCTCTCCAAACATTTATGGACGTCGCAGTAATTTCATTTAAGGTTATTTAGACTACTTCAAGAAAAATTAATTTTACTTTCTATAATATTTTAAGTTTCTTTAACTTCTTCTTTTTTATTATCTGTACTTTCCTTATTTTCTTCTTTCTTGTTAGATTTTTTATCTTCACTCTTTTTATTCTTTTTATCTTCTTCATTCTCTGTTGTATTCTTATTTTCAATCTCTTTCTTTTTGGAAACTCTATAATATGTCTTATTTCCTATTCTCATATATGAATATGAAACTTCTTCTCCCTCAGAGTTTTTATTAGACCTTTTAAAAATATCTTTATTACTTATATTATTGTTAATAAGACTATCTATTTTTTCTGTTTTATCTAAAACACTAGCAGATAAAGTTGTTTTTACTTCCAGCAAATTCTTATCTACACTGATTTTTAGATATGAGGAAGAAAAGTTAATATCATAGTTTTCATTTTCTATCTCTCTAAAAAAATTTTTTATATTCCCTTCACTTCCATTTAAAACCATAGTTACTTTTAACTTATCTCCATCTTTTCTACTTCTCCCAAAACTTTGAAAAATAATATTATTTTTAGAAATTTTTTCTTCCATATAGTTGAATAAGCTAGGAATATTATCAAATTTATCTTTATCAGATTTTTCTTCCTGATTTTCAATTTTTTCTCTATCCTTTTCAAAATCCTTTCTTTTTATATCAAGTGCCTTTAAAACAACATTCTTTTCATAGTTTAACTTCCCTATTTTTATATCTTCCTGTTCCACCAATTCTTTTGTTTCATTCAATCTTAAAATATTTTTAAAGATGAGAAAATAAAAAGCTAAAAGATATATAAAAATTAAAAGTATTATTTTTAAATTTTTATTTTTTAAATTTAAGTTAAAATCTTTATCCATACCATCACCTGTATATAAATTTTAAGTTAAATATTTTTAATTTAAAAAATTGTAAATAGAGATAAGCAAATTATATTCTAAATTTTTAGAATAAATTTTCTTTGAAAAAGAGAATTTTATAGCTTTTAATGGGATTACTGCGACGTCCTATAATGTTGAAGGAGCATTTTGGAGCTACTGAAACATTATAGGCTGGCAAGTAATCGTTATATATAACTAAAAAATATTAAGGATTTATTCAAAGAAAATTTCACAAAAGTTTAGTTAATATAAACTATTTCTATTATATTACCTAAATTTTAAAAATATTTAATTTCAAGTTTAAATTCAATTTCATTTTCTTTTCTCAAAATATAGTCATAGTTATATAACTTAAAATTTTTAGAATTTGTAATATTTTCTAAAAATTTAACTACATTATCAATTTTTCCTGTACTTCCCTCTATATTAAAAATTTTATTCTCATCATATTCTATTGAAGAAATCTTAACTCCATTTGGACATAAATAACTTAATTCTTCTAAAAGAGAACTTATTTTAAAATCTTTATATTCTTCTTTTTGTATAAATTCTAATAACTCTTTATGTTGCTTTTCAATTTCTTCCATTTCATTTCTTGCTTCATTTATTTCATCTTCAAGGCCTGAACTTTCAGCCTCTAGCTGTTCCAATTTTTCCTCTGATTTATGGATATTATGATAAAGTATTATTGTTGATAAGACTGTTATAATTGAAATTATTAAAAGAGTATATAAATATTTAGTATTTACATAATAAAGAGAATATTTATTTTTTATATCATCAGGTAAAAAATTAAGATATTTAGTAAAATCTAAACTTTCAACTTCAAAATATGAATAATTTTTATTTGTTAAATCTAATTCATCAAAATTTATCTTATTTCCTGTAAAAATAATCTCTATATCATCTTCAATATTTACCAAATAACTATTTGCAATACTATATTTATCTTCAATTTCAATTTCTTCATCATTAACAAAAGAAGATTTTGATAATTTAAAAGTTGAAATATCAAGAATATTATTGTTCATATACTCTGTTACAACTAGCATAGTTTCACTAATATCAAAGTTAAAATAATGATTTAAAATTTTCTTCTCTCTACATACAAAAAAAGAAGGAATAATAGAAACAAAACCATAGTCCTTCATATCATCAATAATATAGTCATTCAAAAGTGCCAAATCTAACAGATAAACGACTATATTTTCTTTCTTCCTATCCTTTTTTATAATTTCATATCTCAATACAAAATCATCTGAATTATATCTTGGAAAAATAACTTCCAATCTATCCTCCAATTTTTCTAATCTGTCTTCTTCATTTATTATATTTTCAACCTGAATTTTAAAAATACTAAAAAACTTATTCTCTAAGTTAAGAACAGTATTTTTTACTCTCTTTTCAATATCATCAATATGGCTTAAAGGTAAAATCTTTTTAAACATTTTCTTTGATCCACATCCTTGTCAAAATGCCATTGTGTAAAGTGTCAGGCTCTCTTGAACTTCCTATTTCATATTCTACTGTTGCAAATAGAGAATAGTCTTTATCTGCAATCTTTATATTTTTTACAAAATGTACATTAACCTTAGGTTTATACATTCCTTTTATCTTATCTTTTAAATAGTTATAGTAGTTTTTTCCTTTCTCATCTTCCAATAATCTATATCCTCCAAAGGATACCCTTTTATTGTATTCATCTATTAAAAACAGTTTTTCTCCATTCTCTGATAAAGCTATATACTCTGTCACATCTTTGATTTCCCTATTATTGATTTTTTCTTCTATATTTTTAAATTCTTGCTTAATTATTTCATCCAAAAAATCATAATCTTGAAAATTTTCTTGTGTCTTAATATCAGTCTTATATAGATTAAACCTACTATTTAAAAGAATTTGTATAAATAAAGTTAGACTAATAAATAGAAAAGAAATAATAATAACTTGCAGAAAAATAAAAGCTTTATTTTTGTTCATAGTACAATATTTCTTCATATTCTTTATCCTTATCTTTCAAATATACTTTTAAAATATTATTCTCAATCATAAATTTTCCAGTACAATTCTCTAAAATCACTGTTCCATTAAAAATATTTACAAGAGAATGAATATTGCTATCATCAAAATAACTCAAACTAGCTTTATCTTCATAAAATAAAAAACATCTATAATATTTTTCTACTTTCTTTTCATTTATATCATAATTTTTTATTTTTAATACCAATAAATTTCCCTCTTTTTCACTAGGCTTTAAAAATAAATTCCCTAAACTATTTATAGGATTAGATTTTGAAATATTAGTAACTCTTATTTCAGCACTTTCATTCCATTTTATATGACTTGTTACTAAATCTCTAAAAGTTATTATTTCTTTTTCTCTTTTGTAAGCATTATTCATAACTAAAAAACTTTTATTCATTGAATAGAATGTAACTAAGCTAGCAAAACTTACTGCTAACAAAATTGTTACTGCTACTATTATTTCAATGAATGATAAAGCTTTATTTTTATTTATATACATTTTATTCCTCAAATTTTAAAAGAGTATTTTTATAAATTTTTTTATCTCCTCTATATTCAACTGTAATTAAACTTGCCTTTTCTTTTCTATTTGAAAAATCTACTTCTGTTTTTTCTATATCTATTATTAATTTAAAATTTTTATTTTTAAGATTTTGAAAGGAATTTCCAAAATTATTAAATGTTGTTATAAAATCTGTATAACTATTAAATTCTAAGTGAGAGTTTGTTATATTTTCTGCCTTTAAATAATTATTTAAAGAAGTAAAAAAATGTAATTCACTATCAGCATTTCTTATCTTAGAATAAGTTTTTATTTGTTGTATATTTAGTTTTACACTTGGTATTAAAACTAAAATTAAGATAAAAACTGAAACTATGACTTCCATTAAGGAGAAGGCTTTATTTTTATTCATAATAAAAAATTTCCTTTCTAAAAACTTAAATTTCTTCATTTTCTTTGAAAAAAATCTTAACAATTTCTAATTGTATAAGCGATTACTTGACAGCCATAAATGTTTTTCGAGCTCCACAAA
>ERZ772955.1348-NODE-1348-length-15737-cov-10.415317_pt1 | contig 15737 bp, 10 predicted proteins | sample MGYA00511133_ERZ772955 | MGnify/ENA primary metagenome ERZ772955 (study PRJEB29015, sample SAMEA2737914) | human oral metagenome | biome: human oral; feature: human-associated habitat; material: dental | place: China | collected 2149 ... | reverse complement strand
GACTCAACCGCACGCAGAATCACCGGACGGGCATACGTGCGCTCATCGCCCATAACGCCAACGGACTTAATATCGGGTAGCACAGCAAAGTACTGCCAGACGCTGTGTGCGGAGTTGCGCTCGCCCATTTCTTTGAACAGGCGCGCATTATAAGCATCGATCTCTTCTCGCACAATAGCGTCAGCGTTGCGCAAGGTCTCCAGTTTCTCAGGCGTTACCTCGCCAATAATGCGAATGGCAAGGCCGGGACCTGGGAATGGTTGCCTGTACACAAGGTTCTCCGGCAAGCCCAAGGACACGCCTAGCTCACGAACCTCGTCCTTGAAGAAGTGATCAAGGGGTTCAATCAAGTCAAAGTGAACGCCTTCGGGGAATGGAATCAGGTTGTGGTGGCTCTTAATGGTCGAAGCCTTGCCGCCCGTCTTGCGAACACCGGATTCAATAATGTCAGGGTAAATGGTCCCCTGCGCCAAGAACTGAACGCCGTCCAGCTTCTGAGCCTCCTCGAAGAAGACCTTCCAAAACTCGGTGCCAATGAGTCGCCGTTTCTGCTCCGGCTCAGTCACCCCGGCAAGCAGCTTTGCATAGCGCTCCTCTGCATGCACGTGCACCAACGGCACGTTGAACTGTGTGCGGAAGACCTGCTCAACCATCTCCGGCTCACCCTTACGGAGCATACCATGGTTCACAAAGACACAGGTCAGCTGATCACCAATGGCACGGTGGACAAGAGCCGCAACAACGGAAGAGTCAACACCACCCGAAAGCGCCAAAATGACGCGACCGTCGCCAACCTTCTGGCGAATCTCTGCCACCTTCTGCTCAATGATGTTGTCCATGGTCCACGTGGGCTCAAGGCCGCAGATATCAAAGAGGAAGTTGGAAAGCATCTGAGAGCCGAACTCGGTGTGATTGACCTCAGGGTGAAATTGCGTGGTATACAGCCGGCGTGCAGGATCCTCCATGGCTGCCACGGGACAAACGTCGGTGGAAGCGGTTACGATAAAGCCCTCGGGCACAGACGAAACCGCATCGCGATGGCTCATCCACACGGTCTGCTTGTCAGGAGTGCGGTCAAAGATCTTGCTGCGTGAACCGGCCTCGTTAAGCGACAGACGCGCCGGGCCATACTCGCCCTTCTCGGTGTGTCCAACCACTCCACCTAACGTTGCCGCAATGATCTGATGGCCATAGCAAAAACCAAAGACCGGCACGCCAAGTGCCAGCACGTTCGGATCGATATGCGGAGCATCCTCGGCATAGACGGAAGCGGGCCCTCCGGACAAAATCAACGCCGAGGGCTTCATGGCACTCAGCTCATCGGCAGAAATATCACACGGAACAATCTCGGAGTACACGTGTAAATCGCGCACACGACGCGCAATCAATTGCCCATACTGGGCACCAAAATCAAGCACGGCAACAAACTGCTGGGGCCTTGCCTCATTCATGAAATCTCCGCTTCTCCGGCAACGCCGGGCTTCTCGCCAGCGTAATCCCTGCACTGGCAACTTGTTGTGCCTTTCCATGATACATTTCCTGCACGATATTCCTCACAAGAAAACGTCTCTGCATATGATTTTTCGACAGTTTGGCGTATAGTGATAGGCCAACCATCGGGCAAAATGAACACTACACGCAAAGGAGTCCCCGTGGCCAAGTGGTTTTCAAAGAAGTCCAAACACATGCGCGACTTCGATGAGGACGCGGCTGGTATACATGCCAACCACGCTGATATGGATGCTTTTACCAGAGCTGAGCCATCGACGACTCCGCAAACACTCGGCAATGCGCGGCAAGCAAGTGTCGCTTCTGCCCGTGAGGCCCAGGGCACCTTTGATTCCCCGTTTACTCGTGAGCCTTTAATTGGCAACACCAACGCACAAGACAACTGGCAAGCGAGAAGTGCTGAAGACTCAGAGCCTCATACGGCACGACGCGCATACGCCACACCGTCTTCAGAACCCACGCATACCCGCCATGCACGAATTGGCGTTGCCCAACATGCAAAAAGCCGGGCCGAGGGCGTGAGTGCCTACGCTCAAAAAAGACGCGGATCCAAAAGACATCGCAAGCTTAAGATCTTTTTAGGTATCTTTGCAACCCTGTTAATTGCGGCAAGCGCCGTGGCTCTGTGGTGGCTTTTTGATACAAATGCCAAACTCCGTAGTGGCTTGGATGCCAATCTCCAAAGCGCACTGGTAAAGGCCAAAGATTCCGACCCGTTTTATATGCTTCTCTTAGGTGTCGACAAGGACGAAGACAGGTCCGAAAATTGGGGCAGCGACACCTCAAACTTTCGCGCAGACACCATTATCTTGGCGCGAGTTGACCCCAAGAATAAAAAGATCACTCTCATTTCCATCCCCCGAGATACCATGGTTGACATGGGAGCCGATGGCAAGCAGAAAATAAACGCTGCCTATTCACTGGGCGGTGCGGCGAACATGGTCAAAGTGGTTTCCAAATTCGCCAACGTCAATATCTCGCATTATGCCGAAGTTGACTTTGAATCCTTTACAAAGATTGTCGATTCCATCGGTGGCGTTGACGTCAACCTCCCGCAACCGGTAAAAGACGTACAATATGCCGGTATTGACCTCCCCGCCGGTGAGCAGACCTTAAACGGTGAACAGGCGCTCGGACTCAGCCGCAGCCGCCATGCGTACGACGACTATGGCGGAGGAGATTTTTATCGCGCAGCCAACCAGCGTATGATTCTCATGGCCATTGCGAAAAAGGTCCTGAAGCTTGATCCCGCCGCCATGGCTTCCGCGGTATCACAGATTGCCGACAGCGTTACCACCGATATGAGTGTCACCGATATTGTGGGACTTGCCCTCCAGTTCCGCGGCATCAACACCGCAGAGGACATGTATTCGGGACGTACTCCCACAGAGTCTCAGCTCATTGATGGCGTATGGTATGAAATAGTCGACAAGGACGCTTGGCGCACGATGCTCAGCCGCGTGGAGAAGGGCCTGCCTCCACTTGAGGATGCAAACACCGATGAAACAACCGGCGTTACCGGAACCGTTGCAGGCGATCCCTCCGCAGAGTCTTCCATTAAGCCCGACTACACCGGTGACGTTGCCGTTATGAATGGCACCGACAAGCAAGGCCTCGCGGCACAAAAAGCAGCGGCTCTTAAAACCGCGGGATATAATGCATTTGCCGAAAATTCAGACGAAAATCTTGATTCTTCCAGTATTATTTACGACGGCACGAAAGAAGGTCGCGCAAAGGCATACGGTGTAGCGAAGACACTGAATATTCCCACGAGCGCCATCAAACCAAATGACGGTTCGTATCCCACTGACGTGGATATCACCGTTGTTCTCGGAGCAGAACAGATAACGTAAAGGAGTACCAAAATATGAGCAATCTTGATATGACACCGATCATTACCATCCTTGCCGGAGTCATCTTGGTTCTGCAGTCCATCTACATTGCCCTTGCCTTAAAGAAAGGCTGGACAATCAGGGTAAAGCCTATTTGGCTCCTTTTGTGGGCAATTCTTCTTGTTGGCGGTATCTACTCGATGATTACCGGAAATCGCTTCATCCAGTAGCCAAAACTCCAAAATCTGCGCGCATTATACGTTAAATCGGAAATGCATAACGTCGCCGTCTTGGACGACGTATTCTTTGCCCTCCATACGAAGCTTGCCGGCAGCTTTGCATCCGGCTTCTCCGCCAAGCTCGACATAATCCGTATAGCTTGCAACCTCAGCTTTAATGAAGCCACGCTCAAAGTCCGAATGGATAACGCCCGCCGCTTCAGGAGCCTTTGCTCCGATGCACACGGTCCACGCCTTCACTTCCATTTCACCGGCAGTAAAGTAACTCTGAAGACCCAGAAGTTTATACGCTGCCTGTGCAAGCGTGGCAAGGCCCGAGCGTTCAAGGCCGAGAGACTCCAGGTACTCCGCAGCTTCCTTGGGATCAAGCTCTGCAAGTTCTGCCTCAACCTCGGCGCACACGGGAATCGCCTCTACACCACCCACAAGTGGCGCGGGCTTTGAGAGAGCGTCTTCATCTACGTTTGCCACGTATAAGATGGGCTTCATCGTAAGCAAAAAGAGATCGTGGGCCGCTGCGTGCTCATCGTCGGTCATCTCCATGTCGGCAGCACGTCTGCCTTCATTCAGCCACTCTTGCAGACGCTTTGCCACCGAAAGACGAGGCTGTAAGTCCTTGTCGCGCTTAGCCTCTTTCTCCAACTTAGGAAGTGCCCGCTCCAATGTGCCTAGATCAGCCAAGATAAGTTCTGTCTGGATAATATCAACATCCTGCTCAGGGTCTACTCGACCTTCAACGTGTACGACATCGGGATCGGAGAAGTAACGAACCACCTCACAGATGGCATCGGTTTGGCGAATGTTGGCGAGAAACTGGTTGCCCAGACCTTCTCCCTCATTTGCACCTTTCACCAACCCGGCAATATCCACAAACTCAACGGTGGCGGGAACGATACGTCCAGGATGAACGATGTCGGCAAGCTTTTGTAAGCGTGCGTCAGGCACGTCAACAATTCCCACATTTGGATCAATAGTCGCAAACGGATAATTGGCGGCAAGGCCGCCCTTACGGGTCAGCGCAGTAAACAGGGTAGACTTACCTACATTTGGGAGACCCACAATACCAATGGAAAGCGACATACTAATCCTTATCTTTCGGAGTTTCTTCAAGTGATTCCACAAGATCACCCAGCTGCTTTTTTCCGGTTTCAAGCAGACGCTCTGCACGCTCTCGCGCCCGAATGCGCATACGCTCGGCTTCCTCTGCCTGACGATCGTGTACGACAAGCTGGGTAATATCCATAGGCTGCATGACAAGCGCACCGGCCTCAGGACAGACACGCACGCAAGCCTCGCAGTTTGTACAAAACTGTTGTCGAATCATCAAATTGCCACGTTCATCAATGTCAATGGCATGCATCGTACAGGTCTTCTCGCACTCACCGCATAAGGTGCAGCGCGTTGAATCCCACATCGGAGCTTCAAGCTTTACAAAATCGGCCAGACCCTCATCATGCTGAAGCGCTCCCATCATAAGACGGCGATTTTGCGTCAACATGGCTTGACGGTTATTGGTTGTACGAATGCCAATGGATTCATCAAGCTGATTTTGCAATTTATCCAGCGCACGGGCATGCGTATTGATACGGTTGGCAACCGCCTGCGCTCCTGCCAACAACGGCGTCGAGCGCATGACAAGCCGCTCGGCCGCATTGACGGAGCTGCTGAGGAATTGACTGCGTTTATACGCGCGCGTCAGATCGTGATCAAGAGCCGTCTCATCTGACTCAAAACCAACGCTTGCACCCGTCCACGTCTCTGCGGAAGCAATGTGATCACAGTAGGTTGTCTCACCGGTAGTGGTGCGGCACTTGTCGCATACGCCAAACGGCAGATAAACGGATACGTTATCAAAATCCGTCAGGATGGCAAACCAGGTATCTCGGGATATCGCGCCCACACAAGGCAGACAAATCTCATTGCCTAAAGGCTTTCGTCCCAGCGCACGTGTACAGGTAATGTACGCTTTGTTATATGCTGACGCCGCACGAGCCACCTGATCGTAGAGCTTGCGTGGCGTATGACGGCGTGTGTTGAATACTTCCGTTGGACAAACCGAATCGCACAGACCGCACTGGATGCAATGCTCTGCTATGGAAACGGTCTGGTTATGGATATCAATGGCATCAACGGGACATACCTCTTGACACCGACGGCATACCTCAGCGCTGCCGGAAGCACACTGCAGACAACGATTGGGATTGGCCCACGGCAACTCCTTATAATCGGCAGGATCATAGGGCTTATTCTCAGCATCATTGCCGCCAAGGCTGCCCATCAACGCATCCAGGGGATTTGACAGCGCCTGCCAATCGCTCTGAATGTCAATCAGATCATCAAGAAAATCGTGTTTCTCGGCCATGCGCCCCTCCCCTCCGACACGCTTCTCGGACACGTTTTACATCTTTGCCGCACCGGCCACCACTGCGGTTTAACATTGTAACCAATCATGTGGCGAGAAGTACGTGGAACAGAGGTCTTCTCGCCAAACACATGTCATTATCGGTGTAAATCGGTGCACATCGGTGCATACAACGATGCGCACCACGGTATACGCTACGCAAAAAGCCGAGCCCTTACGGACTCGGCTTTACACAATCGGTCTTACCCGAACGGGTTTAGTACATGCCGCCACCTTGGCCACCTGCAGCGGCTGCGTGAGTGATGGCCTCTTCGATGGTGGTATCCTTCGGCTGATCGGTTACGGTTGCCTCGGTGATAAGAATCAAGGACGCAACGGATGCCGCATTCTGAAGCGTGGTACGGGTGACCTTAACCGGATCAAGAACACCCATCTCAATCATATCGCCATACTTGCCGGATGCGGAATCAAGACCCTGGCCTGCAGGAAGTGCCTTAATCTTCTCGACAACTACGCTGCCCTCAAAGCCGGCGTTGTTTGCAATGGTGCGAACCGGAGCCTCAAGTGCCTTGCGGATGATCTCGACACCGATCTTCTCGTCTGCGTCAACGGTCTCAACGCCGTCGAGTACGGAGGAAGCTGCGAGGAACGCAACGCCGCCACCGGTAACGATACCCTCTTCAACAGCCGCACGGGTTGCCTGAAGTGCATCCTCAATGCGGTGCTTAATCTCCTTGAGCTCAACCTCGGTAGCCGCGCCAACCTTGATGACTGCCACGCCGCCGGCCAGCTTTGCCAGACGCTCCTGGAGCTTCTCGCGATCAAAGTCAGAGGTGGTGTTTTCAATCTCACCCTTAATCTGGTTGATGCGGTCATTGATGGCTTCTTTGGTGCCATTGCCGTCAACGATGGTGGTGTTGTCCTTGGTAACCTTGACAGACTTAGCACGACCGAGCATCTCTGCGGTAACCTCGGAGAGGTTGTAACCAAGCTCCTTCATGATGGCCTGGCCACCGGTAAGGATTGCAATATCCTCAAGCATACGCTTACGGCGATCGCCATAGCCGGGTGCCTTAATGGCGCACACGTTAAGAACGCCGCGGAGCTTGTTCAGGATAAGCGTGGTCAGAGCCTCGCCGTCAACATCCTCAGCAATGATAAGCAATGGTGCACCCTGCTTCTGAACGGCCTCAAGCACGGGAAGAATGTCCTGAATGTTAGAGATCTTCTGATCGGTCATCAGAATGTAGGGATTCTCAAGCTCAGCCGTCAGTGTCTCATTGTTGGTAGCAAAGTACGGAGAGACATAGCCCTTGTCAAACTGCATACCCTCAACGGTATCAATATCAATACCAAAGGTCTGAGACTCCTCAACGGTAATGACACCGTCTTTGCCGACAACGTCCATAGCATCGGAAATCTTAGCGCCGACCGTAGGATCGCCGGCAGAAATGGTGCCAACGGAAGCAATCTGCTGCTTGGTGGAAACGTCCTGGGCACCCTTCTTCATCTGATTAACAACGGCATCAACGGCCTTATCGATACCACGACGGATGGCAATGGGGTTAGCGCCTGCCGCAACGTTACGAAGGCCCTCGTTGACGATAACCTGTGCAAGCAAAGTTGCGGTGGTTGTACCGTCACCGACGGTATCGTTGGTCTTTGTCGCAACTTCCTTCACCAGCTGAGCACCCATGTTCTCCACGGGATCAGAAAGCTCAATTTCCTTGGCGACGGAAACACCATCGTTGGTAATGGTAGGAGCGCCGTATGAACGCTGCAGGGCAACGTAGCGACCCTTAGGTCCAAGCGTTGTAGTTACTGCGTCAGCCAAGGTGTTTACGCCTTTGGCAAGCTTGGCGCGAGCATCGGTACCAAATGCAATATCTTTTGCCATTTTCTATTCCTCCAAATAAATAACGTATAGGAAGTACACAGCGAGAAAATCTCACGCATAAAGCGCTTCTTGCAAAACGTTAGTCCTCGACAATTGCGTAAATGTCATCGGCACGAAGAAGCAGGAGCTCCTCGCCATCGACCTTTACCTCGGTGCCACCAAACTTGCCATAAAAGACCTGGTCGCCAACCTTAACATCAAGAGCAATGCGCTTGCCGTCCTGATCATACTTACCAGCACCAACAGCCAAAACCTCACCGCGCTGTGGCTTTTCCTGTGCAGCAGATGCAATGTACAGACCAGTGGAAGTCTTCTCTTCCTTAGGAGCAGGCTTAACCAAAACGCGATCTCCAAGCGGCTTCAATGTCATTGTATAAAACCTCCTTATAAGGGCGTACGTAGACGTATGTGTCCGTACCCGTGTTGCGGCTCCTCCTTGATATGGGCGCCGCTCTTTCCAACGTTATGAAGTATTCCCCACATTGGTAGAAAAATATACGACTCGATAGTAAAAAATCTTACTGACAGCACTTAGATTTTCTATGGGTACATCACATAGGGATTGTATTCATATATAAAGTGCATGACGACGAAGTTTTGCGTACAATAAAGGCCTGCACATGACTGACAACTCTACCGTCAATAAGAAGTGAGGACTCATGCAAGAGCTCAAAGAGAGAATCATCGCTGAAGGGATTGTTCGGGAAGGTAACGTCTTGAAAGTAGACAGCTTTTTGAATCATCAATGCGATGTCACTCTCTATCAACATATGGGCGACGCATGGGCTCAACATTTTGCAGGCAAGAAAATCGATAAGATTCTGACGGTTGCAGCTTCAGGCATCGGAATATCCTGTGTGGCTGCGCTTTCCTTTGGTGGCGCGCCGGTTGTGTTCGCGCGCAAGGCTCAATCAATTAATCTGGACGGAGACCAATATACTGCCCGCGTCCACAGCTATACGCACGGCAATGACAACACCGTCATCATTGCAAAGCGATTCCTGCAGCCGGGTGAGCACGTGCTGCTTATCGACGATTTTCTCGCCAACGGAGCGGCGCTTGACGGTCTCATTGAGATCTGTCGTCAGGCGGATGCGGTTGTTGAAGGCATCGGTATAGCCGTCGAGAAGGGCTTTCAGTCCGGAGGCAAACGCATGCGCGAGTCCGGATACGACGTATGCTCTTTGGCCATCGTCAAATCAATGGACGTTTCTACGGGAAAAATTGAATTTGCGTAGAAACTGTTTTCCAGCAGGCTAATCGTTACTATTTCACAGTCCTATATATCCACAGATATTATATAATCGGTACTTATCAAAACCGATATGTACATGCTGTTGTAGAGGGGCTTATATGCGCACCAACACTCGTCGCTTATGGCTCGGTTTATTTCTTGTATTTGCATTATGTATGGGACTTATTCCTCCAAAAGTGGTTCTGGCAGCATCAGCCGGTGCAACCCTTACGGATCCCAAAGTGGCTGTTAACAAAACAGCCGGTGAACTCACCAAGAATCCGCAGACCAACGATTTGGAAACAAAGGTTTCCCTCACTTTCTCGGGAAATACGGAGAATCTCCCTTCAGATGTCGTATTTGTCCTCGATAAATCAGGTGCCGCTGATGTACTTGATGAGTCGCTTGCCTTTCTTGATGAACTCAAGCGCCAGGCCGACACTAAAGGAGTAAAGGTACGAGTCGGCGTCGTTCTGTTCAACCGCGTTGGTAACATAGAGCTTCCTTTGACCGATATCTCCACCGGATATGATCAGATCAGAGCAGCCATGCAAAAGCAAGTCTCCATGGGAACAAACATGCATGCCGGTCTGCTGGCAGGACAGAAGCTGCTGGATGACGACACCGAAGTCCCCAACAATCGCAAGCACATGGTATTAATCTCCGACGGAGCCACCTATCTGTATTCAAAGAACGGTGACTACACCAAGGGATATACGCGTTCATTCGGCAATCCCAAAGCTCAAACGAATCCTGCGACGGGCAATCCCTTCCCTAACGGGAGTGATAGAAAAGGCGGTATTTGGGAGTATCAGTCGCGTGAATATAACCTAAACGAAGCAATCAAGTTCTCAGCCGCCTCCGGCGATGCTACTTTACTGGAAACGTATCTTAATCAGAAACGCCAGCACGACGCCGATTACGAACAATACGAGTATGAATATAACTTTTCCTCCGCTTATCTTGGCATCGGGCGCAAGACAATGCCCATTGAGGAAAATGCCGTAGCCAATATTGATGCAGCATGGATTCATGTCATCGATACTTTTGATGAGATCGCAGCAAAGTACCACACCTACGTCTTCTTTAAGAATGTAGCTGATTTTGACGGATCAACTCTGCTCAAGTACATGACCCGCAATACGGGTGGTCTCTCGCAAAACTTCGTACAGCTCCAAAAAGCACTCGGTCATTCCCTTTCCGATGGCTCCTCTGTTACGGACATCGTCGGCGATGATTTTGACTTCGTAAACGACTTTTCACGTGTCACAGTAAAAGTCGGAGATGAAGAGCTTACCGGTGAGAAAATTTCCGACAATAGGTACGGCTTTGGTAAACGAGCCGACGGCAGCTATCGCTACGAGCTTACCTACAACGCAGCGGATAAAAGCCTCAAGCTTGACATTCATGAAAGCATCACTTCCGATAAGCCCGTCACACTGAGCTTCTATGAGAAGCTCAAGAATCCTCCCACAACTCCGGGTACATATACGTTTGACACAAACAAGTCGGCAACACTTACCGTTGTTGACAGCGGCGGAAATAGCGGGGGCACATATGACTTCCCCAAACCACAGGTCACGTATACGGTAGCTAAAAAGGGAACGGTCACAGCTCGTTACGTTGATGAAAACAACACCGAGATAGCTGATTCTGTTACCACTACGGGAGATGTAGATACCGCCTATACCACTCAACAAAAAGATGTCGAAGGCTATACCTTTAAGGAGATGGCTGGAGATTCCGCGGCTGTAAACGGTACATACATTGATGGCACCCTTACCGTTACGTATGTATATAGCAAGAATCCTGCGCCTACGCCCGGCAAGACCGATCAGCCCAACAATCCTAAGAAATCTTCTTCTAAAAAAGGACGCGGGGTCATACCGGACATGGGAGATATTGGTGTTGCAGCTACATCAGGTATTGTAGCCTTGGGTGGCGGCCTGCTCCTTCTTGATCTTCGGCGCAAAATGAAGAGTTCAAACAAGTAGTCCTCTGTGCACTTGCGTGTGCATAATCTCTTGAGCGCTACGATAAGCCCGGACTTTTAACGGTCCGGGCTTATCTTTTTCATAATTCAGATATTTTTAACGATCGACATCGTCCTCAAGCGCTTCCAGATCGGAAAGCCAAAGCGCGCTGGAGGCATCCGACGGCATCCGAAGATCACCGCGCGGTGAAAGCGCCACGGAGCCTACTTTTGGTCCGTCCGGCATGGCACTACGCTTGAACTGCTGCGCAAAGAACCGACGATAAAACACCTTGAGCCAGGCAAGAATGGCTTCCTTGGAGTACTTCTCGCCGGAAGTGCCTGCTCCAAACGCATAACAGGCAAGACGGAATACTTTGTGCGGGCTTGAGCCGTGGCGGAGTACGTGATACAGGAAGAAATCGTGAAGCTCATAAGGACCCACAAGATCTTCGGTTTTTTGGTCGATTGAACCGTCTGCGTTTGCAGGAAGGAGCTCGGGGCTGACCGGCGTATCCAAAACGTCATACAAAATATCTGCCGCGTCTTTTTCATCGGTCTGCATATATGAATCGGCGCAATAGCGAACAAGATGGCGCACAAGCGTCTTGGGCACCGATGCATTTACGCCATACATAGACATCTGATCGCCATTGTAGGTGGCCCATCCAAGCGCCAACTCCGATAAGTCACCCGTACCAATAACCATACCGCGTACCTGGTTGGCAATGTCCATAAGTATCTGAGTGCGCTCGCGAGCCTGAGCGTTTTCATACGTCACGTCATGGTTTGCTTCATCATGACCAATGTCAATAAAATGCTGGCGAACGGCAGCCGTGATGGAAATCTCACGCAGCTCGGCGCCAAGGGTGCGAGCCAGTCTGACCGCATTGGTATACGTGCGGTCCGTAGTGCCAAAGCCGGGCATGGTAACCGCAACGATGCCTCCTCGATCAAGACCAAGCTGATCAAAGGCACGTACCGTTACCAAAAGAGCAAGCGTAGAGTCAAGACCCCCCGAGATACCAACGACAACACGCTGAGCGCCGGTATGCGCAAGGCGGGTTGCCAAGCCATGCGCTTGGATACTCAACACTTCTTCGCAGCGCTCAGCTCGACGGCCATCGTTTGCCGGCACAAATGGGCGAGGATCGACAAACCGCGTCAGTTTTGTCATGTCCTCAAAGTCGAGCGCAACGTACGTAACAATATGCCTAGCATCTTCCGGGCGCGGAGCAACAAAGAATGTCGAGAGGCGGCGGCGTTCAGCGGCAAGTGCGGCTACGTCAATTTCCGACACCGCAACACCATCCGTAAAACAGCCCGTATCGGCCAATATATGGCCATTTTCACATATAAGGTTATGTCCGGAGAAGACCAAATCCGTAGTTGATTCTCCCTCACCCGAACCCGCATACATGTATCCGCACACAAGACGTGCGGATTGATTTAAGACAAGACTGCGGCGATATTCCGCCTTACCGGCTATGGCGGGTGAAGCGCTCAGGTTACATATAAGCGTAGCTCCCGCCATGGCATGAGCAACCGAAGGAGGATTGGCTACCCAAAGATCCTCGCAAATCTCAGCGGCAACTACCAATTCCGGCAACGACTCACAAGAAAAGAGTTGATTGGCCCCAAAGGGAACCTCGCCAAATATACTAAAGTCAACGTTTGTTACGATCTCAGGACCAGCCGTGAAATGGCGACCTTCATAAAACTCGTTGTACATGGGAATATTTTGCTTAGGCACAAGTCCCAGTACTTCTCCGCCATACAGCACCGCAGCGCAATTGTAGAGCTTTGACGCCACTCGCACGGGAAGGCCCACCAAAACCAGCGCGTCCACATCAAAGGTGTGTAGTGCGATGGATGCAAGACCGCTCTCTGCCGCATCTAAAAGCTCGTCTTGCCAAAAAAGATCTTCGCAGGTATATCCCGTAATGCAAAGCTCCGGAAGCACTATTACCCGTGCCTCATGCTCAGCATAGGCCTTCTTGATTGAGTTGAGACAGGACTCCACATTGTATGCAACGTCAGCCACGCGTACTTTTGGCGTTATGGCAGCTACTTTTACAAATCCGTCTTGCATATTCTCCCCTATCCGGTGAAGTTCTTCTCGCCCGCGTACCACTTGTTTTGCCCTCACACAACTCCCTTAAATCAGGACTTTGCCTTATCTTACATGCCCCATGGAATTACAGGAGCATCAACTGACGACCATTCTCCCAACGGCGCGTTTGGATTGGCGTCAAGCGTCAGAGGCGAGAAGTTCTGGGCTCGGTAGCTCCTCAGCGCTGCTACCGCAATCATGGCGGCGTTATCTCCGCAGACTGACATCGGTGGCACGGTGACGCGAACTCCCCGTTTGCCAAAGGCTTCCTTATACGCCGTACGAAGTGCAGGATTTGCAGCCACACCGCCGCCGACGCAGAAATCATGAACGCCCGTTTCTTCCACTGCGCGCACTGCCTTTGCAACCTGCACGTCAACAACCGCTTGTTCAAACGAAGCCGCCAAATCCGGCAAGTTGATTGCTCTCCCTGCGCGATTTTCGGCTTCAATATATGTAATGACTGCCGTCTTAAGTCCGGAAAGTGAGAACGAATAATCGCCACTGTGCAGCATGGCACGGGGGAATCGGATGGCTTTGGGGTTACCCTGTGCCGCAAGTTTGCTGATAACGGGACCGCCCGGATATCCAAGACCAAGTGCTTTTGCCACCTTGTCAAAAGCCTCTCCCACCGCGTCATCAATGGTGGTTCCGAGAATGACATACTCTCCCCATGCACGCACATGTACCAGCATGGTATTGCCACCGGAAACGAGACTCGCAATAAACGGTGGCGTAAGATCCGGCGTCTCAAACAGGTTGGCCAAAAGGTGACCTTCAAGATGGTGCACCGCAATGAGCGGCAGATTTGTGGATACGCAAAGGCCCTTTGCAAACGCCACTCCCACCACCAAGGCTCCGACAAGTCCGGGGCCTGCCGTCACACCAACGGCTGAAAGATCCGAGGATACAAGCGTATCGCAGCCAAAATGTTCTCCGGCACGAGCAAGCGTCTCTTCAAACAGCCCCACAATGGCCTCGGTATGCTTGCGAGAGGCAATCTCGGGAACAACGCCTCCAAAACGTGCGTGGAAATCAATCTGTGTTGCCACGACATTTGAACAAATCACACCATGAGAGTCGATAATTGCCATGGCAGTCTCATCGCAGGAGGATTCAATGGCAAGCACGAGATCGCCGGCCGCACTGAGAGCAGCCTTGGTTTTATCAGAGCGCTTTGCCGCCACCAGCGGCCACGGACGGATGGACGCTTGAGGTTCCGGATTGCGCGTGGCAAAAACGGTCTGTGTCGTAAGCGGTAGATCCGCCTTCATGAGAAGCGCCGCAACCTCCGGTGCGTAATATCCGGGACGAACCCCTGCCTTCTCAAAGCCAAGGTATTCATACAGCTTTTGGGCAGCCTCGTTATTCTCGGCAACTTCAAGTACCGCGGTATGCGCCCCAAGCATTTGCGCATCATAGGCAACACGCTCCACCAGCTTCGACGCAATACCCTCGCGACGCCTTTGGCTGTCAACCACCACCTCTTCGATTTCAAACTCAGCACCGGCAAGGCGACCGCCCGCAAAGCCCACAGGAGTTCCGCGGTCGTGTGCAAGCCACCAGCTTCGATCCGGCCGTGTCAGTTCTTCATAAAAGCTCTTCTCGCTCCACGGAGTATGAGACGTTCCCGCATATGTAAGCGCCTCGAGCTTGCTTACGCCTTTGAGATCATTGACCGACATCGGGCGGAATTGCAGGTGAATATCGGCAAGTACGTCATCGACACCGGTCAGCGCAACGGTTGCGGGCTCTTTGAGACCAAGGCGCTGGCGTTCGGTTTCTTCCGCATCGGATAGACGCGTGTAGATGGGGAGCACAAGTGCCGGATCTCCATCGCCAAGCTCGTGTTCGGCAAGCGCAGCAGACCGAAGCAGGCCCTCTCCCGAGGGATACCATGCCTCTTCCGGCGCAAAGGTCGAGAAGCCCGCCTCCTCGAATTTAGTCAGGTACTTTTTGAGACCATTGCCGGTAAGCGTCAACTCTGCGTGATCGGCTCGTGCCGACCACTCTGCAATCGCCGCATCTACCTTAAGGACCGTCTCGGCGGGAAACGTACGGTGTGCACCTTCATCATCAAGCAGGTATATACCGGGATATACCTCACCACGCATGGCATCTCCCACAACAGCCAGCTTGCCGCGAATGCCATTTTTCCAGGCGGACCATGCCATCGCATCAAGTGCAGAAGCGCCAAAGAGCGGAAGTCCTGCTCCGCAGGCAATACCCTTTGCGGTTGCAACACCAATGCGCACACCCGTAAACGAACCCGGTCCTCGGCCGACAAGCACCGCATCAACGTCCGACATACCACAACCAGCCTTGGTAAGCGCTTCTCGAACTGACCCCACAAGTTCAACATTGGCCTGGCGTCGACAGAGATGGTCTGCCGAAGCAAGAATCTCAAGAGCCGCGCCCCCCGATTTCAGAGGTGTCCATCGTGCTACGGCGCAGGCAAGCATATCAGTGGATGTATCAAACGCAAGAACTATGCGTGAATCTGAAGTATCTCTAAGCATTCAAGCTCTTCTCGACAGGAAATATACCGTGCAATACTATACGCCACATGGAGACTCTCT
>ERZ772955.1343-NODE-1343-length-15785-cov-2.980420_pt1 | contig 15785 bp, 10 predicted proteins | sample MGYA00511133_ERZ772955 | MGnify/ENA primary metagenome ERZ772955 (study PRJEB29015, sample SAMEA2737914) | human oral metagenome | biome: human oral; feature: human-associated habitat; material: dental | place: China | collected 2149 ... | reverse complement strand
TTCGAAAAAGAAGAAATGAAATTATTCATTTTTTGGCAGAATAAACAAGAAAAAATGAAAAAATATAATTTAATAGAAAAGCAAATATATAAATTAAGAAAAGATGAAATAGTTCAATTAATAAGAGATTTACAAATAAAAGAATTTGATGAAAAAATGACAAACATATATGTTAGACAATAAAAAGATTTGGTAAAATTAATACTAAATCTTTTTTTATTTTACAAAAAAGACATTAATTTAAAATTGTAAAACCATAAAACCTATAGTATAATTTAAATAATATTAATATACGAAGGAGAAAATATTTTGAAAATAACAGAAACATTAGCATTGGAAAAAATAGCAAATAATGTAAGAATTGATATTCTTGAAGAAGTTTATAATGCAAAATCAGGCCACATAGGTGGAGCGTTTTCAATCGCAGATATTTTAACAGTACTATATTTTAACGAAATGAACATAGACGCCAAAAGTCCTTATTCACCAGATAGAGACAGATTAGTGTTATCAAAAGGTCATGCATCAGCAGCTTTATATGCAGTACTTGCAGAAAAGGGATATATAGATAAAGAAGAATTAAAAACATTTAGAAACATTGATAGCAATCTACAAGGACATCCAGATATGAATAAAGTTCCAGGAGTAGATATGACAACAGGGTCATTGGGACAAGGTCTATCAGTAGCGAATGGAATGGCACTATCATCAAAATTAGACTCAAGAGGATATAGAGTATATTGTATTTTAGGTGATGGCGAATTACAAGAAGGACAAGTTTGGGAAGCAGCAATGACTGCTGAAAAATATCAATTAGACAATTTATGCGTAATAATTGATGCAAATGAATTACAGCTAACAGATACAACAATGAATGTAAAAGGAATAAATCAAAATGATATAGAGCAAAAATTTAGAGCATTTGGATTTCAAACAGTAGTAATAGACGGACATAATATAGAATCAATAATTAGAGCATTAACAATTGCAGAAATGACAAAAGGAAAGCCAACAGCAATAATATGCAAAACCATAAAAGGAAAAGGCGTATCTTTTATGGAAAATCAAATTGATTGGCACGGAAAAGCACCAAACGACGAAGAATACAAAATAGCAATGAAAGAATTGAAACAAGAAGCAGAAAAAATACAAGAAAAAATTACGAATCGTGAAGTATAACAAAAGATAAGGAGAAATCTATGAGAAAAAAGATAGACTTTAACAATAAAATAGCAACAAGAGAAAGCTTTGGAAAAGCGTTAGTAGAAATCGAAGATGAAGATATAGTAGTTTTAGATGCAGATTTATCATCATCAACAAAAACAGATATGTTTAAAGAAAAATATCCAAATAGATTCTTTGAATTAGGAATCTCAGAAGCAGACATGATAGGAACAGCAGCAGGAATGGCAACATGTGGCAAAAAACCATTTGTAGCAACATTTGCAGCATTTGCAACAGGCAGAGTTTATGATCAGATACGTTGCAGTATCTCATACCCAAATTTGAATGTAAAAATTATTGGAACACATGCAGGAATAACTGTTGGAGAAGATGGAGCAACACATCAAATGTTAGAAGACATAAATTTAATGAGAGCAATGCCAAACATGTTAGTAATATCTCCATCTGATGACATACAAGCAAAAATCTTAATAAAGAAATTAGCAGAATATGAAGGACCAGCATATGTTAGACTATCAAGAATGAAAACACCTGTAATATATGAAGGTTTAACAGAAGATAATTTTGAAATAGGAAAAGGCATTCAAATAGGAAAGGGAACTGATGCAACAATATTTGCAACAGGAGACTTATTATCAGAAGCTTTAAAAGCACAAAAATTATTGAAGAAAGCAAACTATGACGTAAGGGTCGTAGACATCCATACAATAAAACCAATAGATGAAGAATTAATTATAAAATGTGCACAAGAAACAAATAAATTATATTCATTAGAAAATCATAGCATAACAGGTGGTTTGGGAACAGCAATCGCAGAAGTACTTTGTAACAAATACCCACATCAATTAACCAGATTTGGAATGGAAAATGAATTTGGAAGATCAGGAACACCTACAGATTTATTAAAATATTATAAATTAGATGCAGAATCAATTGTAAATAAAATATTATTAGAAAAATAAGAAAACACCCTCGAATTAGTAACTTCGAGGGTGTTAAGCTTTACATCAGGAATATCATTGCTACAAGAAGCAACAATGAAAAAGCGACAGCACCAATCAATTCACCGCCAAATGCTAGGCAGATGATAATTAGAGCTATTACTCCAATAATAATCCATGCAATTAAGTTCTGGAATTTTAATGCCAGAATCATTGCAATTGCCAAAGCAAATAAGGATATTATTGCAGTTGAAATATCATGCCCATGGGCGCGAACATCTCTTAGGCAAAGACAGCCTATAGAAAAGATAATCAATCCTTGCGGGACAAAAAGTAATATCCGTAGGTATCCTGATTTCAATATTCCGATAACAATAATTATCGAAACTATTAAAATTAGCCACCTTGGGACGTTCGGAGACAACAAAGTGCCTCCTAGTCCAGCCCCTAATATATATACTATATAAAAGGGATGCTCTGAGTCATCCTTATTATACAGCATAATCATGGAGCCGATATATAATACAACCAGCAACATCATTAAAATTGCGCTCATAGGTACCTCCTTTACAGCGCAATTAACATCTTGATGAAGATGTCAATTGGAATCAGGGACAACCAAAATAGGACTATCCCCATAAACTTTAGTTCCGGCTCTTCTTCTCTAATCGGTAGAGAAAGAAGAATATAAAGTATCCACAACAGAATGGCAGGAATAAATCCAAACCACCTAGCAAGAAATACTGCAAAGAATGGCAGAAACATCTGAAGCAGAAATTTCATAACGTTTCTCGAAGCCCTTGCCGTCATCAATACAAACAGCAGATAAAACCATACCGTAAGTATTAATAACACTATCCGCAACAATAAAGCTATTGGCGGAAGATTTAAATAAGTCATTTTCTTTCCTCCTTTTTTATTTGTAAATTTATCAACATAAATTATATCATAAATATAGTAAAAAACAAAGGAAAAATAAAAAAGTCCCAACATAATTGGAACTTAAACTGGTGACTCTTACGGGAATCGAACCCATGATTCAGCCTTGAGAGGGCTGCGTCTTAGCCGCTTGACCAAAGAGCCATATAAAACTAAAGACATTATACATTATATAAAAAAACAAGTCAATATAATATTTATAATAAGAGGTCAGTCTTTTGCACTAAAAAAAATTCAGTGATATAATTTCGACATTGAGAAAAAAGGAGGAAATAATTTTGAAATATAAAAATTTAGTAAATGGTGAATGGAAAGAATCAAGCAACGAAACAGAATCATATTCACAAATAGATAATAGATTATTAGGAACAGTTCCAGCAATGTCAAGAGAAGAAGTTGATGAAGCTATGAAATCAGCAAGAGCAGCTTTGAAAACATGGAAGGAATTAGCGCCAGTAGAAAGAGCAAAATACTTATATAAAGCAGCAGACTTAATAGAAGAAAGAAAAGAAGAAATAGCAAAAGTTGTTGCAGAAGAAGTATGTAAAGAATACAAATCAGCATTAAGTGAAGTTGTAAGAACAGCAGAATTAATAAGATACACAATAGAAGAAGGACTTAGAATAGAAGGTGAAATAACAAATGGTGGAGGATTTGAAGCAGCAAGTAAAAACAAATACTCAATAATCGAAAGAGAGCCAGTAGGAGTAGTATTAGCAATCGCACCATTCAATTATCCAGTAAATTTATCAGGTTCAAAAATTGCACCAGCTTTAATAGCAGGAAACACAGTAGTATTCAAACCAGCAACACAAGGAGCGATGAGTGGTCTAGAATTAGCAAAAGCATTCGCAGATGCAGAAATTCCAGCAGGTGTATTAAATACAGTAACAGGCAAAGGCTCAGTAATTGGAGATTATTTAATTGAACATCCAGAAGTTAACTTTATTAACTTTACAGGAAGTACAGAAGTTGGACAAAGAATTGGAAAATTAGCAGGAATGAAGCCAATTTTATTAGAATTAGGTGGAAAAGATGCAGCAATAGTATTAGAAGATGCAGATTTAGAAAAAGCAGCAAAAGATATTATTGGAGGAGCATTCAGCTATTCAGGACAAAGATGTACAGCAATAAAAAGAGTATTAGTAATGGAAAGCGTTGCAGACAAATTATCAAGTTTATTACAAGAAGGAACAAAGAAATTAACAGTAGGATTACCATTTGACAATGCAACAATCACACCACTAATAGATACAAAAGCAGCAGATAAAGTCGAAGAATTGATAAAAGATGCATCAAACAAAGGAGCAAAAGCATTAACAGAAATCAAAAGAGAAGGTAATTTAATTTATCCAGTACTATTTGATAATGTAACATTGGATATGAAATTAGCATGGGAAGAACCATTTGGACCAGTATTACCAATCATTAGAATAAAATCAGTTAAAGAAGCAATAGAAATCTGTAATAAATCAGAATATGGTTTACAATCAGCAGTATTTACAAAAGACTTTGCAAAAGCATTCAAAATTGCAAAAGAATTAGAAGTAGGAACAGTACAAATTAACAATAAAACACAAAGAGGACCAGATAACTTTGCATTCCTAGGAGTAAAAGGATCAGGAGCAGGAGTACAAGGAATAAAATATAGCATTGAAAGTATGACAAGAGTAAAATCAATTGTTTTTGATATTTAATGTCAAAATTACCAAAAAAGCAGCAATTAGCAAAAATATGCAATTGTTGCTTTTTATTTTCATCAAAAAGTGCTATAATAATAAAGATTTTGGAGGGAATAAAGATGAAAAAAAGAAAAGGATTAATCATTACATTAATAATACTAGTTCTACTTTTAATTATAGTAGGAATAATAGGTATATTTATAGTAAATAAAATCAATTCAAAAATAGATAAGATTGACTATCAAGAAATAAATAAAACAGATTTAGGTATTTCAGAAGAACAAAAAAAGTCAAAATTTAGAAATATAGCAATATTAGGAACAGATTCAAGATATGATGATTATAATGATTTTGCAAGAACAGATTGTATAATGATATTAAGTATTGATACAGAAACAAATAAAATGAATTTATTTTCAATATATCGTGATACATTTACAAAAATGACACTAAAAGGTGAAGAAAAATACGATAAAATAAATCATGCATTTTATGGTGGAGTAGAAAACACATTAAAAACGATAAATCAAAATTTTGATTTAAATATAACTGAATATATTATGATAGACTTTGAAACAGTAGCATCAATGGTAGACAAAGTTGGAGGAGTAAGTATAAATATTACACCAGAGGAATTAAAAGTAATAAATGCACCAATAAAAGAAAATAATAGAGTAATTGGAGCTTCAGCAAAACCATTAACATCAACAGGAATGCAACAGTTAAACGGTGTTCAAGCATTAGCTTATGGTAGAATAAGATATACAGCAGGTGGCGATTATAAAAGAACAGAAAGAATGAGAACAGTTCTAGAAAAAGTATTTGCAAAATTAAAAACAAAGAATTTAAAAGAGATAGATGATATAACAAACACTATTTTGCCAAAAGTAAAAACAAATATAACAAAAGAACAAATAAAAGAAATGTTACCAAAATTTACAGAATTTAAATTTAATTCAACATTTGGATTCCCATATAATGTAACAAGTAAAGGTCTTGATTTAAAAGATTATTATAAAGGCACAAAAGGTGGACTAGATTATTATGTCATACCACTAAAATTAGTAGATGATGTTGAAAAGTTACATAGGGAAGTATTAGATGAAAAAGATTATAAAGCACCAGATACAATAAAAGAAATATATAACGAAATTAAAACAAAAGCAAAAATAAAATAAAATTGAGGAGCAAATGATAAAAATCAATAAGAAAAAATTAATAGTAACAATAATTATATTTTTCGTAACATTAGTAGGACTAATTTATTTATTTGGGACTATAAGCCAAGCATTAACAAGTACCAAAAAAGCAACGCCAGGGGTAATAACAGAGAATAATACAGAGTTTATAAGATCAATGTATAAAACAAAAAAATTGCAAGAAGGCGAAAATGTCTATATATTAAAAACAATAACAAAAAACAACAAAAAATATTTTAAAGTAAAATACAAATTAAGTGTTGGATTAGTTCCAGAAGATAAAGTATTCTTTTTTGATAAAACCGAAAACACACAGTATTCTTTAATGAGTGATGTTTCATCATTTGACTATACATCCGGACGATTTAAAACACAGGGAGAATATGAATTATTTATTATAAAAAATAACATAAGATATGTATATATAAGAGCAGGTGGCAGAGGATATACCGAAGGAAAAATATACTATGACAATAACTTTAAAATGTTCAGAGATGCATGTGAATACCTAAAAATACCCTATGGATTTTATTTTATAGATGAAGCAATAAATCAAGCAGAAGCGGAAGAAGAAGCAAATATCATATTAGAATTTATAAAACAAAATAAAACATCAATGAATAAATTACCATTTGTAATAGATTTAGAATATCAATCAGGAAAAAGTAGAACAGACGCATTATGGTCAAAGCGTGGTGAAATAATAACAAATATAACAAATAAATTAAACTCATCAGGAATCGAAACATTAATATATGCAAACGCAAAGAAAATGAATGCAAATTTAATAAAATTAAATCAAAAATTCTGGGTAGCATATTATAGTGAAGAAAATAAAATACCAACAGAATGGCTATCAAAATATAAAAATCAGGAAATAGCAAATAATTTACAAGCAATGAGCAAAGTAATAGCTTGGCAATTTAGCGAAACCGGAGCAAAAGCAAATAACATTACACAAAAACTTGATTTAAGTTTAGTATTAACAGAAGAGTTTGAAAAATATAAATAATTTAAGTTTGCAACAATAATAAATTGATAAATAGAAATTATTAATAAGGAGATGTAATAAATCTCCTTATTTTTTGCAATCATCTTACTTTAAAATGTAATAAAAATATAAAAGAAATGTCTTCGATTTATGATATAGTATTTTATATAGAATATATGTAAAGGGACCTATTATGGAAAAGTTAGATTTACAAATTTTTAGAAACTTAAAGAAAGAAATAATAGAATATTTAGAAAATTATAATAAGGCAGAAGAAAGAGGAGAAATTATTTCTGAAGAAGAAGAACAGAAATTTTTAACGAGATATAAGGAAATTATAGAAATATTATCAAAACATGATTTGAGTGATATAGATTTTGAAGAATGGAGGGGAATGTATTTATATTCAAGTGAAGATATTCCAATAGATTTCTCAAAAACTAATGCTAATATAGATTTTTCAATCGTTGAATATAATACATACAAAACTTTTCAAAATTTTCAAAGCTGTAAAATTAAAAATTTTGATTTCGATAAATATTATTATCCTGATATGTTTGATGAAGAATTTAGAAAAGAAAATGAATATAGATTTTTAAGTAAAGATATATCAGAGGAGGTTGCTGATAGATTTTACAAAGGAGAATTAACATTAACGGATATTAAGAACAACCCAGAATTAGTTAATAAAATAGAAGAAAAAAATCTTGAATCTGGATTAAGAGAAATTTATAAAACAATTGGTAAAGAGGAATTTTGCAAATTAGATGCGCAATTCGTTGATACAACAAAATATGTTTCTGAAAAATTAATTAATTTAAATTCACAGTTAAAAACAGCGAAAGAAATTATGACTATGTTATATAAATTTGCAAGAGAAAAAATAATAGGATATCCAAATGATGAAGCTAATAATAGATTCTATTATACTCAAAATCAGTTAGGAGATAAATTTAGAAGAATGAATCCAGACTTGTTTTTAAGCGAAGAATCACCTGAAAGTTTGAGAGAACATTATTATGAACATCGTCTATCAATTAAAGAATTTAGTGAAAATTTAAAATATTTTGAAGGAAAAGCTATTGCACATTCTTTTAGAGATTATGATAGTGATGGAATGAAAATTGTAAATCTATATGGAGATGACATATATCAATTATTTGTAAATTATAAGCCAATAATTGATAGATTATTAAATGATTATACTGCGATGCAAATCATTGAAGTTCCTACTGGACCGATAACAGAAGAACAAAGAAAAGAAATAATGAGTACGGCACTTACAACTTATATTACTAGGAATGGTTTTGAGCAAGTTCAAAATTGGGATGAATTTAAAATGATTTTAGATTTTATTCCTATGGAATATTTACCGGCAACTCCTAGTACAAGAGAATTTATAGAAAAATATGGACTTGATAAAATCATAGAATCTGGTTTAGATGTAAAATATTTATTTAAAGATCAAAAATTAACTAATATAGAGGAAATAGCTAGTTTAAATGGAATAGAATTAAAAGATATAAAGAAATTAGTTGATAGAGATAGCAAAAGATTATTAGATAGCTATGATGTAAAGCAACTTTTAGAATATGGAATAAAAGACTTATCTGAATTATCTGAAACTTATAATGATTTACATCAAGTAAAAGAAATGCTTGAAAAAAGACCTTTAGATTTAATTAATATGGGAAGATTTCAAGATGTAAAAAAAGAATTTATAGAGAAATATGGAATTGACAATATTATTACGTTAGATGAAGAAACAAGTGGAATGTTTTCTCATCAGCTGGGGGAAAATGATATTTATTTGACTATGTTAGCAGAAGCAGAAAGAAGAGCTCCAAAATTAGAAGGTCATGAACAACTTACATATGAACAATTTAGATATAGAATGTATGAAATTTTATTACATGCAAGAGAAGAAAGAGGCGTGTTAACTGGATATGATTATGAAGATTATGATTTTATACAAGGAAAATTTAGAGAAGAATATCAAGATATATTTTTAGATGGAGAGCTTCCCAAAAATATTAAAAGAGCTTTTTATACAAGACACATGACAGCAGAGATGGTAAGACAAAACCCAGAGCTTATTCAATTATTACAAGGAAAAGATTTGAGCAGAGCGTTCCCACAAAAAATGATAGCTGGAATGAGTATGCAAATGTTAGATACAGCTGGAAATGCTGCTATTGGAGGAATCCCAAATAATGTAAATATGGCGCAATATCTTTCTGAAAATATAGGACAAGGAGAATTTTTAAAAATATGCTCTGAGTATGGAAAATGTTTAGATAACATTACTCTTTTCATAAAAGATGAAAATTCAATAAAAAATTTAAGAGAGGTAATAGAACAATCAATATATAGAGGAATAAAAGAAAATGGAATAGAGTATTTTGAAGATTTACCATTGAGTTTTCGAGAAAAACATCCAGAGTTATTTTTACCTAAAGAGATTGATGAAGATGTAAGAAAAAAATTCTATGAAGGAAATTTAACTTTTTCTGATATTAAAAAGAATCCACAAATAAAAGAATTATTACTTACTAAAGACATAAGTGTTGGATTTAGAAAAATAAAAATATTACAAATGATTTCAGGAAAAAAAATCATACATCCACTTTGGGAAAAATTTACAGAAGAAGAAATAATGGATTTAGCAGAAGAATATGGAAGTTATTTGCAAAATGTCAATGCAAATCTGGTACTTAATGGACAAAGTAATCAAGAAAAAATAAAATCATTGGAAATTGAAATAGAACAAAATATTTTAAATAGGAAATCTATGTACACTCCAAATGTACCTCGATTTTTTAAACAATTGCATCCAGATATGTTTTTAGACGAAAACGCTCCTAATGAATTAAAAGGAATATTTTATGATAGTTCAGGAATAAGGGAACATATTATTCAAGGTGGCATTGATTTTCAATTAATTAAGGATAATCCAGAGTGGAAAGAATTTTTAGAAGGAAAAGATTTAAGCAGAGCATTTGATGAAGAATATAGCGAACTATTTAAAAGATTTGATAATAAATCTATAATGAAGTTAGGAACAAGAAATCCAGAAACAATTGAAAGAATAGTACAAAATCATAAAGAAGAAGTTTTAGAAAACTGGTATAAATCTACAGGAGGAAAATTTATACCACATCATGTTGTTATGCTTAATTTTCCAGAAGGGGAAATTGATAGTTTTCTTAATAATAGTAAGAAGTGGTCTCAACTAATGAGAATAGATAACTATAATTTAAATGATGATGGCAAAGCAGCAATTTTAAAAGTATCTTATGTTATGGGAGTATTTCAAGGAGAGAATGATGGATTTAATAAAACAATGAAATTATTTACTGATGTTCCTCAAGAGTTAACACAAGAAGAATATGAAAAAGTCACAAGTATGTTTAGTGGAGCATTTGATCCATTTAGATGGAGTGGAAGTAATTTTGATCCTGAACAAAAACATAAAGAAATGAAAAGTTTATTTGAACAGGCATATACTTTAAACGATGAGGGGAAATATGTCTTAAGTATGGATAAACAAAAAAATAAAGATAGCGTTAGAATGGTAAGAGAAATTTTAGAAAAATCACAAATACCAAGAATTTTAACACCAGAAAAAGCGCATCAAATGTTTGACTCATTTACAATGGAATATAATCCTGAGTTTGTAAGATTCTTTAATGATAATATTGAAGAAATAATATCTAATCTAGAATATATAAAAGATATTGCAACAATACAAAGACAATTTAAAGATATTGTAAGAACAAATGCAGGTAGAAGATTAACTCTTGATGTAGCACAGGATTACATTAAAAGTATTGTATATACAGATATTGAGGTTGGAAATGAAGGACTTGCAGAACAGGCCAAAATAGCAGGATATTCACAAAAAGATTTTGAGGCAATACAGGATTTATTTAATGAAGGAGAAACAAGAGATTTTTCAAGCATTCCGAGAATACAAGGAACTACAAAAGGATATACTTATGAAATGTTGAGATGCGATGATCCACTTGCATTAACAATAGGAACACTAACAGATTGTTGTCAAGAAATTCATGGAGCTGGACAAACGAGTATGGAACATAGTGTTGTATCTCCGGATGGTAGAGTATTTTGTGTAAGAGATGCAGAGGGAAGATTAGTAGCACAAAGTTGGTTCTGGAGAAATCAACATACAGGATGCTTTGACAATATTGAAATACCACACAGAATATTTGAGCTATATGAAAAAGAGCACCCCGATATTGGTAGAAAGAAATTAACTTCTGATGTATTAGAGGTTTATAAAAAAGCAGCTCAAGATTTAATGAAAGAAGATGCAAGAATTTATCAAGAACTATTAGATAATAAAACTATTACTAGAGAACAATATGATGCATTACTACTTGGAAAAGTTACAATTGGATTAGGTTATAATGATATTGCTGATGCAATAAAAGCTGACAACACTATACATCAAGAAACTGATATAGTTTCAGTAAAAGGAACAAGCAGATTACCACACCCATATACAGATGCAAGTACACAATATACAATTGCAGAAAGAGAAGGTACTATACAATCTGAACACAAAAATTTATATGTTCATCAAGATGATGTACCTGTATACGACGGAACAAATATGTCTACTACAGTATTATTTAAAATGAAAAGAATGGAAGAGGGAACAGGCAGAGATAATTTAACATATCTAAGTGAAAGAACTGATAAAGAAAATTTATCAAAATCACAAAGAATTATAAATAGCATAGCAAGAGAATATGGAATGAATCCAAATGATACACGAGTAATGGCAACATCAAGAATTGCTATTATATATAGCAAAGATAAAGATAATAAAATAGTAATAGGGGATTTATTCTCTTCACCATTAAAAAAAGAATTAAATGAAGAACAGAAACAAAAAGCAACAGCCCATATAATGTACCAAGTGAGAAAAGCTTTAAAGCAGATAGGAATACAAGATTCAAAAGTTGATTTATCATCGTTAAGCGAAGAACAACATAATATTATACAAACTGCTATGGAAGAAATAGAAAAAGAGAATAATGAAAGGGGGGAGAAATTATATGAATAACATAAGGGAAATATTAGGGAATGCAATAATGGCACATACTAATATGGATTTTAATATAGATGGTAGGAAAGTTGTAAAAAATATATTTGAATTATTAGAAGAAAATAAAGAAGATATAGATAAAGCAAATAAGATAGATGTAAAAAATCATAATGGCTTTAAATTAAATTTCAGTATGTTGCAAAAACTGAATAATAAAATAAAAGATATTGAAGATGCATATAGGAATGTTGTATATATGAATCAAAATGAAAATAATTATTTACAGGGAAAACAAACAGATAAATTAGGAACAATATGTCTTGTCTATGATGGAAATACATACTGTTTACTAGAATTTGTACTAAAAGGAATAATAACACATAATAGTATAATTATAACAAGTGAATCTGATTATATGAAAGCTACAAATGAGCTGATTATCATACTTATCAAAAGAATATTAGAAGCCTATGGAATAGATAAAAATTTGGTACAAATAATATATACAAGTAGAATAGAAGAATTACTTTCAAATAACACGAGTATAAATAAAGTTTTTGCTATTGGAAATAAGAGCTTACAAGATAAAATAAAAAAAGTATCCAAAGTTGAAGTTATTTGTAAAGGATATAACAATTTTGATATATATATAGAAGATTTAACTAATATAACTCTTATTCAAAAGATAATAAATGAGAATGAAAATATAGATATATATGTGCGAAACTATTTAAGTGTTCCTTTTGAAAATTATATTGGAGTTGAAGATTTTGAAGAGGCAATAGGACAAATTAATTTCAATACCTCTGGATATAGTAGTAGTATATTTACGAATAATTACCAGAATGCATCTATATTTTTAAGAGAAATTAAAACAGATAATATATCGGTAAATAGTAGCCCACTAGTTGAAGGCATTATTGATATAGATATTAATTTATTTTTAATAAGAAAAAATATGTTTTATCCTAGTCCTTTAGCAGACGGGACAGAAAATAATAAACTTAAATTTCCAACAATGAGAGCTATTCTTGAAAAAAATAGGGAAAAAGAAATTCAAAAAGAAAATTGTGAACAATTACGAAAAAAATTAAAAACACAATTAGAGCAAAAAGATTTAGAAATAAATGATTTAAAAAGACAGTTATCTGAATCTCAAAATTTAGCCAATAAATATATTAACGTTTTTAAGAAGTCATTCTTTAGCAGATTGTTTAGTGGTTTGAGCAAAAAAGATATCGAAAATGATAATAAATTGATATCATAAATATATTTTATAGTTCCATAATTATTGATTTTTAAAGTAATTATGGAACTTATTTTTATATAAAAATAAATATTATAAAAATTGTAAAAAATAGTAGACAATTCATTCTATATTATGCTATAATTTAGCTAATAAAATTTTAAAAATTTAGAGATATTAATTAGAAGAAATCGAATACATTTTAAATCGCTTTTATATGATAATTAAAATTTGTTGGTAGTTTTTACATAAAGTTCATTAATTCAAAGTTTTATGATTATTTACTATGGAGTTGTTAAGATGTAAGTAATCTATACTTTAATATGAAAGGAGAAATAAAATGAAAAAAAGAAGTAAGCAAATTTTTAAAAGAGCAGTCTCGTTTGTGATTATCTTTTTGATGGTAATATCAAGCGTGATTCAACCATCCTCAAAAACTAAGGCTGACGGATTTCCAAATGATGCTACGGGAGTATCTCCGGATGGTAAATATTACTCAGCAGGGAAAAGTAATCGTTTAGGAATGGTTACATCAGATGAATCACATACTCCAGTAGAGCTATTCGGTTTTTGTATGGCAAATAGCAAGAGATATCCCGAATATGATGCGGATAAGGATAAATATTTCGGTGTGTATGAGCAAATATTAAATCTAAATAAGGAGAGTTTTAATAAACTTGTTAGAGATAATCACTTACCAGGGGTTGTTTCTACAGGTCATGATGAACTTTGGAATAAAGTATCTAAACTTATTTATATTTATTTGAAAGATCCCACTGATGTTATCGGAAGATCCGGGTGGGCAACTCCACAAGATGCAATTAATGAATTTTATACTGTTGTTCAAAATGAAATATGGCGTTATACAGATGGTTACAAAGTTGATAAAGATAGTAACCAATATTGGTTTTATAAATACTCAAAACAGGGTCAAAAAGCAGTATACTTATTGCGTGAAGCCGTAGATAGTATCAATGTGCCTGCTGATTTTGAACTTCGTGGTTATAAACCCGAGGGGGTTCAAGGTCAAATCGGATATCAGGCTATTGTAACCGGTAGATTGAAAAAAGACCAACCAGTTGGAGAAATAAAAACAACAGTAACGGCTGGAGGAAAAACTTCAACTGAAAATGAAGTTGCAACGTTAAAGGCAAAGGATATTGAAGGTGGAGTTGAAGTTTCGGATAAGGTAACATATAAGGGACTTTATCCAAATGTAGAATATGATGTTGAAGGTAAAGTTTATGAAGTAAAAGATGGAAAACTCGTTAATCCTGATAATCCTGTTTCTGAAGTAAATGGTAGTACAAATTTAAAACATGATGCAACAGGAAAAGGCGAATGGACATTAAATTTTGGAAAACTTAATTTAGAAGCCGGAAAATCCTATGTAGTTTTTGAGAAAGTAGTTTCATTGGAAAATGTAATAGATACAGACGGAGATGGAAAGCCGGATAAGAAACAAGAATTAACACATGAAGATCCGAAAGATAAATCACAAACATTTACAGTTTTACCTAAGGAAGAAGTTGAAAAAGAAGTTGTATTCAGCAAAGTAAATGTAGGTGGAGAAGAAATAGCAGGAGCTAAAATCCAAATTAAAGATGCACAAGGACAAGTAGTAAAAGAATGGACATCAAAAGCCGGACAAAGCGAAATTATTAAGTTAAAAGCCGGAACATATATATTCCATGAAGAAGCGGCTCCTAACGGGTACCTAAAAGTTACGGATATAACTTTTGAAGTGGATGAACAAGGAAAAGTTACAGTTAAAAACGCAGACGGAAACGAAGTAAAGGCAAATGGAAATAAATTAACAGTAACAGATAAGACAAAATCACCAACACCAGAAACACCTTGGACACCAATGATACCTTCAACAAGAAATTTAAAGGTAACAAAGAAATGGTTGGGAACAAACGGAAATAAAATCACGGTACCTGTAGATAAAATAGAAGTTGAATTATATAAAGATGGAAAAGCAACAGGGCAAAAACTTGAATTGAATAAAGCCAACAGCTGGACAGGAGAATTTAAAGACTTAAAAGCATATGAATCAATAGAAAATTCAAAGGCTTATGAATACACAGTAAAAGAAGTAGGCGAAAATAACAATTCAATCAAGTTAGGTAACAAATTATTTAAGGTAACTTATTCCGGAAATATGAAAGACGGAATAGAAGTGGTTAATACAGAAAGTCCTGCATTGTCACCTTCAATACCTTCTGAAAAACCTAAGAAGTCTAAATTGGCTAAGACAGGAATTGGAGCAAGTGCTTCAATTTATTCGGGAATTTTAGCTATATCAGGTGGAATAATGTTATTCTTGAAAAAAAGAAATCAAAAGAAAAATACAAGTATCTAGATTTTGATTTAAATATAACATACAATTATAATAAAAAAATTAAGTAATTAAAGTTAGGGAGTAAAATTAAAAAATACTCCCTGATTTTTTTATTATGAAAAATAACAAGGTTCCAGGCACTCATCTGACGTGAAGTATCGCGGAAGGGGGAGGTTCTTATTTA
>ERZ772955.1331-NODE-1331-length-15895-cov-16.432955_pt1 | contig 15895 bp, 8 predicted proteins | sample MGYA00511133_ERZ772955 | MGnify/ENA primary metagenome ERZ772955 (study PRJEB29015, sample SAMEA2737914) | human oral metagenome | biome: human oral; feature: human-associated habitat; material: dental | place: China | collected 2149 ... | reverse complement strand
ACCTAAGCTTCCGATGGCTGTTGATACAGCAGTAAGATAGCAATTGCCAGTGGTACTTACTACGTCGCCAGGCCTGAGGAAGCTAGGTGAGCTACTCTGGTTAAGGCATTGATACATACGTAATTTCCCTAGCCTCATTGCCTCCTATAATCTACATTTGATGACAAAAGTATCTTAGGTGCGAGTAGTACAGCGTGGTTGACGAAGGCTGTTGATATATCAGCAAGCTAGTAATTGCCAGTGGTACTAGCTACGTCGCCAGGCCTGAGGAGACCACCTGTACTACTCGTACGAACCCGGACTATACGTGGGGGGGGGGAATTATAGAATCTATCCTGATACAGAGCATTCATAGTGCACATGGACGGCGTAGTGAGGTGCTAATCAACCTTGACACATTTAGCCGTCTATTACGCTGTGCTTGACAAATGCGGGGGGGGTGTTACAGTGAGTAACATCAAGCTACACCCGGTAACAGACCGGATGGCTTGCGTCCCTTAAGGAGGGGTCAAGATGGAGTTTGTTGTCCCGACCATTCTGGTGGCTTTCGTCATTACGGGTACTGGCGACAGTGCCCGGATCAGGATTAACTTCCCGAGCCTCAAGGAGGAGGTGAAAAGATCATTTATCGTGTGGCGCTCAAAAAGCACCGCACGAAAGTACGGGGTTTCTGACCCTGTACTGCCGCAAGATCTTGGCGATATGCTGGCAAACAGTACATACGCCAAGATAGTTGGCAGGCTAGTTGAGACCTTGGGTCTCAACTACCTCAAGGTTGAAGGAGGTGAGTTGAGATTTAACTGCTCGGCGCTGAAGCCGGCCGAGCAGGGCATATTGCTCTCTCGTCTGGTTGGGCGTTTTGGCGGTGGCCTGTCTCAGATCACCCCGGCGCTCTTTGGCTGGAGTCGTCTCCCCGCCTGCGTATGTAGGCGGCGCTGGAACACCATGGACGGCGATCTTGACGCCGTCTATGACAGGAGCAAGGACCTTGCTTCATATGTGATTCTACATACGGGCTGGTCTGGCAGCGATGAGCCGATCCTGCGGTGCGCCGCTACCTATCGAAAGGAGGCGAAAAACGCCTTGGATGACAAAGTAATAACCCCCTGGATGGGGATGAAGTACTCGTAACTCCATCCGTACACCCCTCTCCGAGCCCTTGCTTCCGAGCAAGGGCTCATTTCATTTGCATTTTCAGAAATAATCGACTACACTATCAGCAATGAAGTAGTGTAAGTCTGTTTGTGGTGCTCGTTCTCGGCGGTACGAGCTCCTCAGGTATGGTCTCATTTATACACTACGGTGAGACCGGACTGCAGTCAAACAGAATTAGGTCCTTCAGCCAAGCCATATTTATGTAAATAAGAGTAGAGGAGAGACTCGTGGCAGAAGCAACGAAGCAATACGTGGTAGATGGGGTGACCAAACGCACCTATTTCCGCCCGGAGCACAAAGTAATAGACCTACCGGATCTGGTCGGACACCTAAAGTCATCATGGCGCAAGATGGTCGATAGCGATCTTGGCGATATCTTTAGTGAGGTTAATCCGATTGATGACTATACCGGCGAGAAGCTAAGCCTCAGCTTTAAGGATTATCATTTCGGTGAGCCCAAGATATCGGACAAGGAAGCGATCCGGGATAACGCCGACTACACAGCGCCCTTGTACGCTAATGTCGAGCTGGTAAATCGGACGACCGGTGAGGTCAAGGAGCAAGAGCTTTATCTGGGTGAATACCCCTGGATGACCGACCGAGGTACTTTCGTGGTCAACGGTTCTGAGCGGGTGATCATCTCACAGCTGATCCGCAGTAACGGTGTCTACTTTGACGCCGAGCAAGTCGGTGATCAGCGCTACTATGGTGCTCGCATCATGCCCAGTCGAGGTGCTTGGTTTCAGTTCGAGACTGACTCGCATGGAGTCATCTGGGTCAGGATTGATCGTCGCCGCAAGATGCCGGTGACGACTCTGCTGCGAGCCCTGGGCTACAGCACTAATACCGCCATCAATGAGCTATTTGCTAAGACTAATCATGGCGAGGTTGATTATATTAAAGAAACCATCGCTAAGGAGAGTAGCCGAACTACCAACGAGGCGCTAATTGACGTCTTTCAGCGCCTCAGACCCGGCGATCTGGCTACGGTCGAGAACGCTCGCCAGATGATAGAGCGATCGTTCTTTGACTTCAAGCGTTTCGATATGGGCAAAGTTGGTCGCTACAAGCTTAATCGTCGCTTGGATAATATCAAAAAAGATCTAGGTATGCCGACCGGGCTGGCTGAGACGAATGAAAACCGGGTTTTGCTGCTTGACGATCTGGTGGCTATTATTAATGAGATCATCAGGCTCAATAACACTCAGGAGCCGGCTGATGATATCGATGCTTTCTACAATCGTCGAGTGCGTCTGGTGGGTGAGTTAGTGGCTCGTCAATTCCGAGTGGGACTGCTGCGCTTAGAGCGCAATATCCGTGACCGGATGACCGTAGCGGATCTGGCTACGGTGACACCGGCTCAGCTGATCAACGCCCGACCGATCGTGGCGGCAGTGAGAGAGTTCTTTGCTTCGTCACAGCTGTCGCAGTACATGGAGCAGGAGAACCCGATCGCCGAGCTGTCGCATCGCCGCCGCCTTAGTTCGACCGGCCCCGGCGGCTTGACTAGAGAGCGAGCTAAGATCGATGTACGTGATGCCCACCCGACTCATTACTCCAGAGTCTGTATCATTGAGACACCTGAGGGTGGAGCAGTCGGTCTGGTGCTGAACTTAGCTACTCACGCTAAGATCAATGACTATGGCTTTATCACCGCACCATACCGCAAGGTGATTGACGGCAAGGTGACGAATCAGATCGAGTATCTGGATGCCGAGGCGGAGACGCATGAAACTATCGCTGAGAGCTCAGTCCGGCTGAACCCTGACGGTTCTTTCACTGACGAACGAGTGGATGTTCGACGCAACCTGCGCCCGGAAACGGTTGACAATCACGAGGTTACTTATATGGATGCCAGCTCGATGCAGGTGATCGGGACGACAGCTTCGCTGATTCCTTTTGTTGAGCGCGACCGTATGGATCGCAACCTAATGGGCTCGAACATGCAACGCCAGGCGGTACCGCTGATCAATCCCGAGTCACCGACCGTTGGTACCGGTGTCGAGCATGAGCTGGCCATGAATACTTCATCACTGATCGTAGCTGAGGCGGCAGGTGAGGTGCTCAAGGCTGATGCTGATGAGATCCGGGTTAAATACAGCGACAAGCTGATCAAGACCTACCACCCGACTCATTTCGTCAAGACTAACGCCAATCGGTCGTTCAACCAGCGAGTGGTGGTGACTCGGGGACAGAAGGTTAAGCAGGGACAGCCGCTAATTGAGGGGGCATCAATCGCCGATGGTGAAATAGCGCTTGGTCGAGATGTGATCGTCGCCTACATGCCGTGGAAAGGCTACAACATGGAGGATGCCATTATTGTCAGCCGACGCTTGGTCGAGGACGACGCTCTCACCAGTATTGATATCGCCAGCTCCATGGTTGAAGTACGAGACACTAAGCTCGGTCCGGAAATTGTCACCAGGGATATCCCTAATGCTTCTGAGGAGGCATTACGCAACCTTGATGAGAACGGCATCGTAGCAGTCGGCTCAGAGGTCAAGCCGGGTGATGTGTTGGTGGGTAAGATTACACCGAAAGGTGAGCAGGAGCTTAGCTCGGAGGAGCGCTTACTTAGGGCAATCTTCGGCGAGAAAGCTCGTGACGTGCGAGATACCTCGCATCGAGTCGGCCGCTCGGAGGGCGGCAAGGTGGTAGCGGTACGGATCTTCGATCGGGACTCCGGCTATGAGCTCAAGGCCGGTGTATTGAAGCAGATTGAGATCTTCATCGCCCAGACTCGCAAGATTCAGGTCGGTGACAAGCTGGCCGGTCGTTATGGTAATAAAGGCGTAGTAGCTCGGATTTTGAATGAAGAGGATATGCCTTTTATGGCTGACGGTACACCGGTCGATATGATCTTAAATCCGATGGGTGTGGCTTCTCGTATGAACCTGGCTCAGCTCTTTGAGGTGCATATCGGCATGGCGGCTCGCAAGCTGGGTTACAAGGTGGCCACTCAGGCTTTCCGAGGTATCCCTAATGACAAAATTGCCGATGAGCTGGAGCGAGCCGGCTACGATCGGAGCGGTAAGTTCCAGCTTTATGACGGGCGAACCGGCGAACCATTCCAGGAGGAGACTACTGTCGGGGTGATGTATATGATTAAGCTCAGGCACATGGTCATCGACAAGATTCATGCTCGGTCGACCGGACCGTACACTATGGTCACCCAGCAGCCGCTAGGTGGGAGAGCCCACAATGGCGGTCAGCGTCTGGGAGAGATGGAAGTCTGGGCGCTGGAGGCCTATGGTGCAGCTAGTACCTTGCAGGAAATGCTGACTATCAAGTCGGATGATGTTAAGGGGCGAGCTCGGGCTTACGAGGCGATCATCAAGGGCAACCGAATCGAAGGACCGGATATACCGGAAGGCTTCAAGGTGCTGGTTAAAGAGTTGCAAGGCTTGGGGCTCAAGGTTGACTTGCTGGATAACGATGAGCTAAGAGACGCTGAGGCGCTGGTGACTGAGGCGGGCGATGGCGGTAAGGTCGAGGCTGACCGGGAGGCGGCTGAGTCATTAGCCGAGACGATGGACGAGCCGATTGATGAAGCACCCGAGCTGGACGACGAGGATAATCTTGCCTTTGTCGCATCGGATGATGAAGCAGAACCGGATGATATTAGTGAACTAAGTGACGAGGAGGAGGCGTAATGGCACGATCACAAGACGAGAAGTCAGTGGCTGACTTTAATGCTGTTCGACTGACTATTGCTAGCCGAGAGGATATTTTAGCTTGGTCTTACGGCGAAGTGCTAAAGCCTGAGACGATCAATTACCGTACTCAGAAGCCGGAGCGAGATGGCTTATTCTGCGAGCGAATCTTTGGACCGGTCAAGGATATCAACTCTAATGACGCCAAGCTCAAGGGTGTACGTAGCCGAGAGGCAGCCGTCGACAAGAACGGCGAGCTGGTCACTAAGAGCTCAGCCCGACGGGAGCGGATGGGGCATATCAGCCTGGCTACACCGGTAGCCCATATCTGGTTCATGCGAGGTGTACCCAGTGCTATGTCGCTTCTGCTTAATATCACTGTCAAGAATCTGGAGCGGATTGCTTATTATCAGTCGTATGTTATCTTGGCAGTTGACCAAGAGACGGTTGATCAGTTCAGGGCAGATGTTGAGGCGGAGCGAGAGGCCGGGCGAGCCGCCATCAAGATGCGCTACGATAAAGCGGCTAATGCACCTGAAGTCGAGGGCGACAATCCGGTCGACCTGCAAGCTCTCAGCAAGGAGATGGATAACGAGCTGAAAGAGCTGGAGGATAACTATACTTACAAGAAAGAGGCGCTGGACAAGTTTCAGAAGGGTGCTCTGATCTCGGAGAATGATTACCTCAACTTGCCGGAAGGCTACGAGGATCTGATCGAGGTTGGCATGGGCGGTGAGGCGCTCTATCGGCTGCTGAGCGAGATCGATCTGGATCAATTGATTAACGATCTGCGTGAGGAAGCGGCGACCAAGAAATCAGCCAGTGCCATCAAGAAGAAGTTGCAGAAACGGCTCAAGATCCTTGAGGGTATTCAGGCGGCCGGCATCAAGCCGGAGTCGATGTGCTTGACCGTCCTACCGGTCATTCCGCCGGACTTGCGACCGATGGTTCAGCTAACCGGTGGTCGGTTCGCTACCTCTGACTTAAACGACCTGTACCGACGAGTGATTAATCGCAACAACCGTCTGAAGAAGCTGGCTGAGCTGAATGCTCCGGAGGTGATTACTCGCAACGAGATGAGGATGCTCCAAGAGGCGGTTGATGCTCTGATCGACAACAGTGCCACTCGGGGTAGCCGAGCCGCTCAAGCGACTAATCGACGTCGACTTAAGTCGCTATCCGATTCACTCAAGGGTAAGCAAGGTCGTTTCCGCCAAAACTTACTGGGTAAGCGGGTCGATTACTCCGGTCGCTCAGTCATCGTTTCGGGTCCGGAGCTGACGATAGATCAGTGCGGTATGCCTAAGACCATGGCGCTGGAGCTGTTCAAGCCGTTTGTCATTTCTAAGCTGATGGAGTGGGAGCAGGCGCACAATATCCACACAGCTCAACGTCTGATTGACTCGGGCGATCCGGTGGTTTGGGACGCTCTGGACGAGGTGATTCAGGGCAAGTATGTCCTGCTCAACCGGGCGCCGACCTTACACCGTCTATCTATCCAGGCGTTTCAGCCTAAGCTGATCGAAGGCTTGGCTATTCAGGTTAGTCTGCTGGCACTGAAAGGCTTCAATGCTGATTTTGACGGCGATATGATGGCGGTTCATTTGCCGCTCTCAGAGGAAGCGCAGGCGGAAGCTCGGGATCTGATGTCGGTTCGAAGTAACCTGCTCAAGCCGGCTGACGGCAGTCCGGTGCTATATATCTCTCAGGATATTGTACTGGGGTGCTACTACATGACCTATGACAAGCAGTCAACTCAGCTAAAGGAAGGCGAGAAGCGTCGGATCTTTAGCTCACCGGCCGAAGCAGTCATGGCGAAAGATGCCGGTGAGATCAAATATCAGACACCGATCACCATTCGTTTCAGGGGTAAGACCTACGATACGACTCTGGGTCGAGTCCTGGTCAATGAGGTACTACCGGAGGACTTTCCTTTCGTCAATCAGACCTTAGCGAAATCTGACCTAACTCGGGTGGTAGCTAGAGTTTTCGATGGTTATGGTGCGGATGTGGCTGCTGATACGGCCGATAATCTTAAAAATCTAGCGTTTGAATACGCTACCCAATCAGCTCTCTCGACCGGTATGGATGACTATTTCGAGGTTGATGATATCGATGAGATTATGAGCAATGGCGATGCCAGGGTGGCGCAGATAGCCGGGCAGTACAACGACGGCTTGATCACTAACGATGAGCGCAAGCGCTTGACTGTCAAAGTCTGGCGAGATGTTAATGCTAAAGTGACTTCTGAAGTAGAGGAGCGTCTACAGGTGACCGACTCGTCCGTGTCGGTATTAGCCCTGTCGGGAGCCCGTGGTGATGTTGATTGTATCAAGCAGGCGGGGGCGATGATCGGCGTGCAGGTGGATGCCACCGGTAAGGATATCGAGCTACCGGTCAAGAGTCCGTACAAGATGGGTATGACCCCGCTGGAGGCTTTCGTGGTGACCCGCGGTTCTCGCTATGGTGGTGTCTCGACCGCTCTGAAGACGGCTGAGTCCGGCTATCTGACCAGACGCCTGGTGGATGTGGCGCAAGATGTCTTCACGGTGCCGGATGATCAAGCGCCGGAAGACCCGGGCTTTACTATCTACCGGGACGAGGCTGATATCACCGGCGTTAGCTTCGCTAAGCGTCTGGATGGCCGATATGCCGCCGAGGATGTGACCGGCTATGTCATGAAAGGTGATCTGATTAGCTCCGACATTGCGGCGGCTATCGATAAGGATGAGTCGATTAACGAAGTTAAGATCATGTCGGTACTCTCGACGCCCGAGCTCAGAGGTGTACCACGCAAATCTTATGGTCTCGACCTCTCGACCAACTTCCTGGTCAGCGAAGTTGAGCCGATCGGCGTCATCGCTGCTCAGTCGATCGGTGAGCTGGGTATGCAGCTAACCCTGGATACTAAGCATAGTGGTGGTGTCGGTGGGGCTAATATCTCTACCGGTATTGTTCGTGTCGAGGAGCTCTTGGAGGCCCGCAGTCCAAGCGGTGAAGCGTGCTTGGCGAGAGTTGACTTGACAGTCCAATCCATCAATGAGACTGAGGATAATTACGTCATCAATGTCATGCCTGACCAGATCAAGGTCAAAGATGAGGCGACGGGCGAGCTGGTAGCGGTGGAGTTCGGCGTATCGGATATCATGACCACACCGCACCCCAGTGCTTCTGAGAATCGGGCTAAACCGGTCGTAACTCGTCGGGAAGACGGTTCGTTTGATGTCACTTTGCGTAATGACCAATATCAGCTGGCGGTATCAGCCGGTGACCATGTCGATAAGGGCGACTGTGTGACGGTCGGGTCGAAGCACCTGGGCGACCTCTTCGAGACTCAGGGTATTGCTGCGACTGAGCGCTACGTGATTGATGAGATGCTCAAGATCTACGCCTCCCAGGGCGGTAATGTCTCGGCTAAGCATATGGAGATCATCGTTCGCCAGATGTTCAGTCGGGTCAGGATTAGCGATCCGGGTGATGGCTCGTACATCGCCGGTGACGTGGTCAGCAAGGCGTCGGTGGTGGATGAGAATAGAGAGCTGGTCGCCCATGGTAAAGAGCCGGCGACGTTTGATCAGCTGCTACTTGGCATCACTAAGGTGTCGGTTAATAGCGATTCCTTCCTCTCGGGGGCGTCGTTCCAGGACACTACCAGAGTGCTGATCAGCGCTGCCATTTCAGGGCGGGTTGATCACCTCAAGGGTCTGAAAGAGAATGTCATCATCGGTCGTAAGATTCCGGTGGGCACGGGTGCTTTGCCTGAGCCTGAGTTGGCAGAAGAGCGCTTCGAGGCTGAGCCCGATCAGCAACCGGCGGCAGCTTAGTGTAATTCGCCGGCGTGCATTAGTTGATCCGTATTATGAAGTCTGTAATTTCCCTCCGCACATAGTCCTATAGCATACGAGTAGTACAGGTGGTCTCCTCAGGCTTGGCACCGTATAAATCACCACGTGCACTGGATAGCTTACTGTTATATCAACAGCCTTCGTCAACCACACTGTACTACTCGTACCTAAGAATGCTTGCTTCAACCGAAGTTAAACCAAGAAGTGAGGCTAGGGAAATTACGTACGCATAAATAATTAGGTCTTATGGCTCAGAGCAGGGCGTATGGTCTCCTCAGACCTGGCGACGTACAACCACCACTGGCAATTGCTATCTAGCTGTTATATCAACAGTCTTCGTCAACCATATCGCCCTGCTCTTACGTACATCACCTTTTGTCACGCTAAGGGTGTCTTTCGTCCTTCGTCTGCGTCAGTCATTTCCTGAAGACTGTGTGCGCTTGAAGCTCAGCAGCACACGAGCCAGCCAGGCGGGTCTGAAGGAAATGATAATAGAGTGAAGAATGAGGGCTGACTAGGTTAGTAGAACTGAGGAGACCACCTGTACTACTCGTATGCCATAGAGTTATGCGTATAGGGAAATTACAGCTTGCTCTGAGTCGCAAGAACTAATTATCACGCTTTGCGTTCTGCTGGAGTATGAGGGGACCGCCCGTACTACTCGTACCAACCTAAGCTATGTGTGGAGAGAAATTACAGATGATGCTACTGGTTTCGGATGTCGTAGTATGATATCCTATTCCAGAAGAGTTTCTAGCCATTCGCCAGTGCTGTGGACGGAATGGCATAGTTAGATATGTAACAATAGCTAAAAGGAGATCAATGCCTACAATCAATCAGTTGGTTCGTAAGCCGAGAAAAAGTGCGACCAAGAAATCCAAATCGCCGGCCTTGCTGACCATCCAAAACACCCTTAAGACTAAGACCTATGCCCAGAATGGACCATTGAAGCGAGGCGTCTGTGTCAAAGTTACCACTAAGACACCCAAGAAGCCGAACTCAGCCATGCGCAAAGTCGCTCGTGTTCGTCTGACTAACGGACAGGAAGTCTGGGCGTATATCGGCGGAGAAAAGCATAATCTACAGGAACATGCCGTTGTATTAGTGCGCGGTGGGCGTGTCCCTGACTTACCCGGTGTTCGCTATCATATCGTTCGCGGGGCGCTTGACCTGCAGGGCGTCGAAGGTCGCAAGCGGGGTCGTAGCAAGTATGGTGCTAAGAAAGGAGACAAGTAATGCCACGTAAAACTACCAAGTCTTTACAGCGCCTGATCAAGCCGGACCGCAAGTATAACAGCGTCCAGGTGCAGCGCCTGATTAATAAGTCGATGCTCAACGGCAAGAAGCACGCTGCGGAGCGGATGGTCTATGCGGCGTTGGAGCTGGCTGCTAAGAAAGTCAAGTCGGAGAATCCGCTGGAAGTACTGGAGACGGCACTAAGTAATATCTCGCCTAATTACGAAGTCAAGAGCAGACGAGTCGGTGGGGCGAACTATCAGATTCCCTTCCCGATCCAGGGGCATAGGCAAGAGCACTTTGCCTTCATGTGGCTAGTTCAGGCTGCTCGAGCTCGTAAGGGTGCGCCTTATCAGGAGCGACTGGCCAGCGAGATTGTCGATGCGATTAACCAGACCGGCGCCGCTTATAAGAAGAAGGAAGATACTCACCGCATGGCTGAGGCTAACCGAGCGTTTGCTCACTTTGCGAGGAGTTAAGGGAGGGCATATGGCAGATCATAATAAAATCCCCCTGAGTAAGTTTCGTAATATCGGGATCATCGCACACATCGATGCTGGCAAGACGACTACCACGGAGGGTATCCTCTATCGGACAGGACTGGCGCATAAGATTGGTGAGGTGCATGAAGGCGAAGCAACCACCGACTGGATGGAGCAAGAGCGAGAGCGTGGTATCACTATTACCAGCGCAGCGGTAACTTGCTATTGGCAGGATCATCACATCAACATCATTGACACCCCGGGGCATATCGATTTTACCGCTGAGGTGGAGCGCTCGCTACGGGTGCTGGACGGAGCAGTCTGTGTACTAGACGGTAAGATGGGGGTTGAGGCGCAGACCGAGACGGTTTGGCGCCAGGCCAACAAGTACGATATCCCTCGGGTAGTCTTCATTAATAAGATCAATCAGACCGGCGGCGACTTCTTTAAGTCGCTTGACTCGATTCATCATCGGCTGAGCAAGAATGCTTTGCCAATTCACCTGCCGATCGGTTTCGAGAAGACAGTCAATGGTATCGTTGACCTGATTGACATGAAGTCTTACACTTACAAGGACTACGCCGATCATCAGCTGATTCAGGGAGAAATCCCGGCCGACATGCTGGACAAGGCTAAGGAGTGGCGGACTAAGCTGGTCGAGAAGGCGGTTGAGGCTGACGACGAACTGTTTGAGCGATATCTGTCGGAGGGTGAGGATTCCATCACTCAGGCAGAGCTGGTCAAGTGTCTGCGTCAATTAGTGCTAAACGGCGACTTTTACTTGGTCACCGGCGGTGATGGCCGGGGCGTTATCGTCGAAAAGGTGCTTGATCTGGTGGTCGATTATCTACCGTCACCGGTCGACGTCAAAGAGATCGACGGCGTCGATCCGAAGACTGACGAGCAGATCTATCGTAAGCCAAGCGTGGATGAGCCACTATCAGCCCTGGCGTTCAAGATCGCTACCGATCCTTTCGTCGGTAAGCTGATCTTCGTCCGAGTCTATTCGGGCAAGCTGAGCTCCGGCTCGTATGTCTTTAACTCAACCACCGGCGAGAAAGAGCGGGTCGGGCGAATCGTCCGGATGTTTGCTGAGAAGCGTGACGAGATCAAGGAAGTCGAAGCGGGCGATATTGCGGCGGTGATCGGGCTCAAGCACACTACTACCGGCAGTACACTATGCGACCAAGCCCACCCCATCCAGCTTGAGGGAATCAGCTTCGTTGAGCCACCGGTGTCGATCGCTGTCGAGCCGAAGACCAAGGCTGACCAAGAGAAGATGGCGGTTGGCTTGCAGCGTCTAGCCGAGGAAGACCCGACCTTCCGGGTGCATACCGACGAGGAGACCGGTCAGACCATCATCTCGGGTATGGGCGAGCTTCATCTGGAGATCATCGTTGATCGCTTGCATCGGGAGTTTAGTGTCGAGGCTAATACCGGCGAGCCGCAGGTTGCCTTCCGTGAGACCATACGAGGCACTGCCGAAGTGCAGGGCAAGTACATCAAGCAGTCCGGCGGTCGTGGGCAGTACGGTGATGTCTGGGTTAAGTACGAGCCGAACGAGGTCGGTAAGGGCTTTGAGTTTGAAGATAAGATCAAGGGTGGTGTAGTACCGCAGGAATATCGTCCGGCAGTCCGAGCAGGTATTGAAGAGACGCTAAATGGCGGAGTTATCGCCGGCTATCCGGTGGTCGATGTCAAAGCGACTCTATATGATGGCTCGTACCACGAAGTTGACTCATCTGAGATGGCGTTTAAGATGGCTGGCTCAATCGCTACCAGAGACGGCATTAAGCAGGCGAAGCCGGTTCTGCTTGAACCGATCATGCGTCTGACTATCGTTACTCCGGAAGAGTTCATGGGTGATGTCATCGGTGACTTGAATGCTCGTAGAGGTAGGGTTGAGTCGATGGACGACCTAATGGGTGGAGCGAAACAAATCAAAGGCTTCGCCCCGCTGGCTAATCTCTTTGGTTACACCACCGACCTGCGTTCGATGTCGCAGGGAAGAGCTGCTTCCTCGATGGAGCTTGCTCAGTATGAGGAAGTTCCGCCCAATGTGGCACAGGAGATCATCGCCAAACGTAACGGCTAGGTTGGTCAGTAGCTGTCTAGTAATAAATACCCTGAGCGTAACGCCCTGGGTATTTTATTTGACGAGTTCATTGTGCCTGGCCATCAGCAGGCTGACTACCCTGACTACGACCAGGTAGCTCAGGGTAATTAGTGAGATGACGAGCATCGGGGCAAGAGTCGGCTGAACGAAGCCGAAATATCTGCCCAGTGGACTAAAGATGATGGCCAGGGCAATCAGGATTACCCCTGCGATGCTAGCTAGAAGCGGCTTAGAGGGGAGAGACTTGGTGAAAGCCCTCGGACTACGGATGATCAGGACGACCAGTGTCTGAGTGACTAACGACTCGATGAACCAGTATGTCTGAAACCCCGCCGCAGTAGAGTTAAAAACTAGCTTCAGTATGGCAAAGGTGATGAAATCAAATAGGGACGAGATTAGTCCGAAGACGAGCATGAACTCCTTGAGCGACTTGATATTCATCTGGCGAGGCCTCTCCAGCTGGACAGGGTCGACGTTATCGCTAGGGAGAGCGAATTGAGAAGAATCATAGAGGAGGTTGTTTAATAGTATCTGCGGTGCAGTCATCGGTAGGAAGGGTAGGAAGAGTGATGCACCCGCCATCGAGATCATGTTGCCGAAGTTCGAGCTGAGGCTCATCTTAAGATATTTGGCGGTGTTAACGAAAGTCCGTCGTCCCTCGACCACGCCGTCATTGAGATAACGCAGACTCTTGCCCAGTAGGATGATATCTGCTGCGTCACGAGCCACCTCGACGGCGTTATTGACTGAGATGCCGATATCCGCCGCCTTGAGGCTGGGGGCATCGTTGATTCCGTCACCCATGTAGCCGACTACGTGACCTTGCTGGCGCAGAGCTTTGATGATGCGAAGCTTTTCGCTCGGATTGACCCTGGCAAAGATAGAGGTCTGGTCGACTATTTTGGCTAGCTGGAGGTTGTTAAGACGATTAATCTGATCGCCGGTCAGCACTTTGGTTACCTCTAAGCCAAGGTCGTGAGCGACCCTTTGGCAGACTAGCGGGTCGTCGCCCGAGATGATCTTGACTCTAATATTATTCTGATTTAGGTCACGCAATGACTTGGCGGCACTTTTCTTGGCTGGGTCGGTGAAGCAGACGAAGCCCTCGAAAGTCAGGTCAGACTCGTCCTTGGTCTGATATTCATCCTTAGTCTCGAGAGACTTGGTGGCGATCAGTAAAGTCCTGAGACCTTGCTGGCTGAGCTCTTGATAATCTGCCTTTAGACGGTCGAGCAGTAGAGGTGACAGATGGCGGGCGGTGCCGTTCTTGTCTCTGTAGCGACTGATGATCGGGAAAAGGCTGTCGGGCGCTCCTTTGGTGATCATAGTCAACTGATCTGCCTGGCTGACGATCACACTCTCTCGCTTGCGCTCAAAGTCAAAGGGCAGTTCCTGAACTAGCTGAGTGCCGGTCAGCTTGGCTTGGTGATGGCTAATGATTGCCGTATCTAGGGGGCTCTTATACGACGATGACAACTGACAGACCGTATGAGCCAGCTCGATAATCTTGCGACACTCGGTCCGGTTGAAGTCCTGTGTCTTAGCTACGCTGATATGGTTCTCAGTTAGCGTGCCGGTCTTGTCGGTGCAGAGGATATCCATGGCGCCGAAGTTCTGCATAGCAGCCAGCTTCTTAACGATCACACCTTTCTTCGACATGCGGAGCGAGCCTTTAGTCAGGTTAATTGTCATAATTAACGGTAGAAGCTCGGGAGTTAGCCCAACTGCCAAGGCAATGGCGAAGAGAAGCGACTGGGCAGGGCTACGCTGAAACAAGATATTTATCACCAAGATGAAGATAACCAGCCCCAGGGTTAAATGAGTGATCAAGCCGGAGAAGCGAGCCAGCTCCAGCTCAAACTCGCTAGTATTACCATGACTAAGCGACGTGGCGATGTGGGCAAACTCGGTCGTGGTGCCGGTGGCGGTCAGACAAAGCTTGCCTGACCCGCTAGCGACACTGCTACCCATGTATATTTGGTCGCTGGGTTGTTTGGCTACGGGGTATGATTCGCCGGTCAAGGAACTTTCATCAACCAGCAGACTATTACTGCTAATTACCTTACCGTCAGCCGGGATGACACTGCCTGCCTGAACTGTCACTACGTCACCCGATACCAGGCAAGCGACGTCGAGCTGGCGGGGCTTGCCGTCACGTAGCACTGTGGCTTTAGTGTGGACGGATCGCTCCAGGTCGGAGACTGCTTTCTCGGAGCGGTAGGTGTTGGCGAAGTCGAGGCTGGTCGAGATTAGGATAATTACGGTGATGATAGTGCCACTGGCTATTTCACCCATGAAGAAAGAGATGCCGGCGGCCAGGAGCAGGATAAGGACGAGCGGATTCTTAAATCTGGCGAGGTAAGCCTGGATGCCGGATATGTGCTTGGTCTTAGCGATGACGTTTTGACCGTATTGCTCCAGTCGACGATGTGCCTCTCGACTGCTTAGTCCACCGGGGTTGCAATCCCGGGTGTCCGGTTGGTGATCTTGCTGCTTCTCGCTCATGCTTAGGTAAATTATAACACCGAGACAAGGAATTAAGTCAGGCGTAGTTACCACCAGTAGCTCAGAGTAGGGCGTATGGTCTCCTCAGACCCCAGCATCCCAGCAGGATGCATAGAGCTGGCGTTGCGTGTGTAATATGAGCTTAAATTGTATCTGGATAGACTTACGCATCTGCTGGGTGCTGGACAGGCTGGCGACGTAGCGAGCGCCACGGGTAATTGCTAACTTACCGTTATATCAACAGTCTTCGTCAACCACATCGCCCTACTCTTACGCACATTATCTCTTGCCACGTAAAGGGTGTCTCTTGTCCTTCACTCTATTATCATTTCCTTTGTTGCCACCCGGCCGGCTCGTGGCACAGCTCCGGCTTCAAGCGTACGCAGTCTTCCGGAAATGACGCTGCGGATAAAGGATATGATACGCCCGGTCACATTACGCTCAAGCTGGACAAATGCTGAGAGGAGAAACTATAGTGAATACCATCAAGTTGCACTTGGTAACAGACCGGGTGGCTTGCGTTCATTAAGGAGAGGCTAATGATATTTCTGAAAAGGCTCGTAGTTCCGGAGACTCTAGCGACGGTTGCTCTGCAGGAATCTGACGACATCGGTATGCACGATGATTATTCAGCTGGGATTGTTATCGAATTTAGAGGTGTTGAGAAAGTAAAAGAACCCGTGATCGTATGGCAGTCTGAGGAGGCTGTAAAGAAACACGGGGCTGTCGACCCTGTACTCCCGGATAAGCTTGGTGAAGTAATAGAAAACAAGGCTTATGTTGAAGTCGTAGAAGGGTTGCTTGAGACCAACGGTCTTGAGTATCTCAAAATGGAGGGAGGCGAGCTCTCTAAGTTAACACCCTAACTGCAACAATTTGCCTTAAAGACTTCAAGCGGGGTTA
>ERZ772955.1325-NODE-1325-length-15958-cov-3.396152_pt1 | contig 15958 bp, 17 predicted proteins | sample MGYA00511133_ERZ772955 | MGnify/ENA primary metagenome ERZ772955 (study PRJEB29015, sample SAMEA2737914) | human oral metagenome | biome: human oral; feature: human-associated habitat; material: dental | place: China | collected 2149 ... | reverse complement strand
ATCTCTTGATTGGTTTGGATGGTTATACCATTGCGACAGGGATTTTGAACAGCAACCTCAACGGAGACAATATCGTTTCCATTCCACTGGACATAGACGATCCTATCGAGCTAGTCTACATCCAGCATGAAAAAACCAGCCTGTCTAAGATGGGCGAACGCTTTATCGAATACTTAGTAGAAGAAGTTCAATTCGATAATTAATAGGAAAAAGAAAAAGTTAGGAAATAGAAAGTGAAAAAGATACTACTGACTAGTGCTTTAATCCTTTCAATCGCAGGATTGGCACCCGCATCCGTCTCAGGAGAAGAAAACACAACTCAATCCACATCTGCTGTCAAGGAATCAATTGCCAAAGAAGAAAAGAAAGAGTCGAGTGTTGAGGAAAACTCTAAATCAGAGGTGCTTCCGAAAGTAGATGTGCAAGAAGACAAGCCCCCAAAAGAAGGGTGGTACCAAGAAAATCACCACTGGCGTTTTTACCAAGATGATAAACCTGCTTTGAACTGGAAACAAATCCAAGGCAAATGGTACTACTTCGATCAAGATGGTAATCGTCTTCATTCTACTATCTACAAAGGCTATGCCTTTGACCAAGATGGGGTTATGGTAGAAAATAGCTGGACCAATTTGGACAACCAATGGTATTATGCTGATTCCTCTGGACGATTAGCTCAGAATACCTGGAAAAAAATTAACGGCTCCTGGTACTATTTTGACCAAACTGGAAGCATGCTCAGCAACACCTCCGTTGACGGCTATCTGCTCACAAATAGTGGGGCTATGGCAGAAAAGGGTTGGATTAAATTAGACCAAAATTGGTATTATGTCACACCATCTAGCAGAATCTCGCAAGACAAGTGGGAGAAAATCAACGGTTCTTGGTATTATTTTGATAAAAACGGCGTGATGCTCAGCCAGACAACCATTGGTGCCTACCTGCTAGGCGATAGCGGAGCCATGGCTGAAAACTCTTGGGTGAAAATCAATGAAAATTGGTATTACGCTAATGCATATGGGAAATATAGCCAAGACAAATGGGAGAAAATAAATGGTTCTTGGTATGCTTTTGAACAAAATGGAGTCATGCTTTCCAATCAATGGAAAGAAAGCTACTACCTCAAAGCCAGTGGAGCCATGGCGGAAAAAGAGTGGATCTTCGATAAATCCTACAATAGCTGGTTCTATCTAAAAGCGGATGGCCGTTATGCAAATCAGGAGTGGATTGGGGCATACTACCTCAAGTCTGGCGGTTATATGGCCAAGAATGAGTGGATTTACGACGACTATTACAAGGCTCGTTACTATCTGGACGATAGTGGACATTATGTATCAGGGACTTACAAGATAGACGGTAAGGAACACCTGTTCCAAAAATACGGCCAATGGATTTCTGAAGTTTCAACTGAGGGTGGATTTGTAAAAGGCCAATACAGTAACACCATCTTCCTCGATCCCGGACACGGTGGTCGAGATTCAGGTGCCTTCTACTACAATGTAGCTGAAAAAGATCTCAACATGCAGATCTACCGTAAACTTCGCACCAAGTTAGAAGAACTAGGCTACAAGGTTCTCACCTCACGTGATAGTGATATTGACGTTGACTTTGTTACCGAACGTTCTCGTATGGTTAATAAGACCAACTCGGATATTTTTATCAGTATTCACTTCAACGCTACTGGTAATACCTACTCAAAAGCAAGCGGTATTCAAACCTACTCCTATAGAGATGAACCTGATTATCCAAGTAAGATAAATCAATACTGGCACAATCACCCTGATCGTATGAGTGAAAGCAAACGCCTCGCCGCTGCCATCCACTCCTCTCTTCTAGCAGAAACAGGGGCCAAGGATGCTGGCTTATTGGAAAGTAGCTTTGCCGTACTACGCGAAACAGCCAAACCAGCCGTTCTCCTAGAACTTGGTTATATGGATAATTTCTCCGAAAACCAACAAATCAGAGATAGCCACTACCAAGATAAACTGGTCGCAGGTATTGTGAAAGGGATCCAAAAATATTACGCTGGTCAGTAAAAAAGTCTCGAGAAATCTCGAGACTTTTTATTTGCCTTCTTTTTTATCTTTATCAGGAAAGAGGTAACCAAGTCCTACACAAGCTAGCACACCGGCACCAATTACCAAACCACTTGAAATTGGCAAAAGATCCAAAATAGCATTTGCAATGATAAAGGCAATGATTAGGCACATGAGGCTAGCCTTGTAGTCTTTTTTCAAAAGATTTTCTAGAGTGAAATAGAGGAACAATCCTACCGGGATGAGTGACCAGAGGTTGACATCCAAACTTGGCCATCCAACATAGCCGAAATACAATACAACCGCTGCTGCTACTAAAAATACAAGGCCCAATAATTTTTTCATTTTTTTGTCTCCATTTTCTTTTTTATTGACTTAAGTTGTCTTATACTGACCCCTCACGTCCCTCACGAAAACGATTATAGCAGGGGATTTTTTCAAGAACAAGGCCTTTTGTCTATCTGGTCTATATCTCTGTCTAAGTGGTTGAATAGTGGTGATAAAAGAAAAGAAGCCCTAACAGGCTTCTTCATTCTGCCGATTGTAACAGTATTTTTGAACAAATACAATCTAGTTTTTCTTTTCCTTTGACTCTAGAGAAGATTTGATTGCTTCACGATCTGCTTGTAGTTGAGCTAAGTTCTTTTCTTCTTCCTCAACTTTATTAGTATCTGGTTTCACACGATAATAAACATCTTCTGGTTTCATTAACATCGCTTCATATTGTTGTCCAGAAAAAAGTCTTTCCTCAGCATGATTGCTTTTATCCGTAATCTTTCCATCATCACCAGGTTGCATAACAACTCCACTTGGAACAGCAACTACTACAAATCCTCCAGCAACAGAATCTTTTACCCATGCACTGATAGACGCTGTCTCAGGGTTACGACTATCTTGACCTTTTGATACCTTTAATCCAACTACAGATTCGTACTTTTGATCATTTGTAAACCAAGTCGCATCTACTTCGCCAGAATTTTTAATAATGTATTCATTGCCAGATTGACTACGCCAAGTGCCTTCTAAACTAGATAAATCATTGTTCTTGATTGCTTCAATATCCAGTTTTGGAACAGCTGTTTCTTTCTTTAGCTTGCTAACAAGTGCTTCTGATTCCGTAATTTTGGTATCTAAAGCAATCAGTTGATCCTTGAGTTTTTGAATTTCCTCTTGTTTATCCTTATCAGTCTCATCTGTTTTTCCTTGGCTTGTTGACGATTGACTTGTTGACTCTGTAGTTGAAACGGCAGACAATGCTTGATTTGACTCTTTCTTTCCAATCAAAGAATGCGAGAAAACACTTACTAGGATTATAGCAACCAAAATACCGAGGACCATCCCAATATAGATTTTGATATTTCTAGTTCCTCTCGCAAACTTTTTAGTTGACTGCGCCTCTGCTAATTCTGATGCAGTTGGCTTGCGACCATTCGCCTCCTCAAATTGTTTTACCCATTCTTTCTTATTCATAATTTTCTCCTTTTTGATTTACATTCAGCCAAGCTTGCGAGACTTCATCCGTTATTATCCATGGATTTTTATAATTTTTAGAAAACCTATGCAAAAAATTCTAGAATGATTACCAGCCTCTAGTCCTCTGAAACGGAACGAAAACAAGTGCTTATTAAAATATATTATACCACAAAATATAAATTTTAGTTTTTATTTATAAACAGGAGTCACAGATGTTAAACAGAACCTATCTCAAACGTTCCACCTTTCCTATATTTATAAAAAAGAAGCCCTAATGGGCTTCTTGATTTTGCCGATTGCAGAGATAGAAAAGATAACTATAAATGCTGTTATATCAGCACTTACAAGAACCGTTGGTCAATTTTTGGTCAAAATTTTCTTGTTCTTTTTTCTTCTTTATTCAACCATCAAATCTCTAATTGTATCATATTCTTTATCAATCACCTCTTGCAAAACATGACCATAAGTCTTGATAAGTTGCTGTATATCTTTATGACCCATCAACTTCGCAACTACCCATATATCCACTCCCTTCGCTAAAAGATAAGAGCCGTATGTATGCCTTCCTGAAGTTGCTGACATTTCTTGACTACCAATCCCAAGTTCTGATAAACAACCTCTTAGATATTTATTTAAACCTGCATTCGTTGGTATTCTATACCTTCTATCATAAAAAACCAAATCTTCCTTATTCAAATCTTTACGATCATAAAGGACATTATCCTGTTCTTCTTTCAAATCCTGTAGAACTTTCAACAATTTATCATCAACAGGAACTTCCCTGATTGAAGTTTTTGTTTTTGGAGGAGTAAACTCTTGACGATCTCCTGAAAATCTTCTATATGTTCTAATAGTCTTATTTTCAAAATCAATATCAGACCAGCATACTGCCATACCTTCACCGACCCTAAACCCTGTCTTAAACAAAAAATACAACAAATAGGACATCACAGATTCTCTATAATTAAATTTTGAACGTAAATGAGATAACAAGCCTTTATAATCAGATATACTATGGATATACTTATCATCAATATCCCTACCTGCTAAACCAAATATTTTTACTCCATCAGTAAAGTCATTCATAACCATACCACTTCGCTTACTAAACTTAACAACAGTTCGTATATCTGCATTTAAACGACTAACATGATCTTTAGTAACTTTTTCTCCATACTCATTCAATCGAGTTTGATATTCTTTATGAGTAATTTGTACTGCTGGCATATCCAAAAATATCTTTTCAATAGTTTTTCCTCTGCAATAATACCCTTCCTTCGTTGACTTTGCTTTTTCTGATGGAAATATCACTAAGTCATACCAATCTTTCCACAATTCATATAAGGAAACCTTACTATCAAATCGTGCTGTATAGTTTGACTGAAATAATTTTCTCTCCTTCTCTTGTGCTTCATTCATAGCTTCACGCTTCGTTTTAAAGCCTGAATTTGTCGCAATGACTTTACCTTGTTTATCAAAGATTCGATAATCCCAAAGTTTATTTTTCCCACGTTGTCTGTAACTTGCCACTATAACTCCTTCCTGAATGGCAATCATCACCATTCTATTATAACATCAATGATATTTTTTGATAATTTTTATCAAAATATTCTCTTGTCTTTCTAGCTAAAAACCTATACGGTGAACCTTTACTTTTTGGATATAAAACAAAACCTTCTTCATTCTGCTCAATATCAACTTCTCTTTTTATAGTCGGATTCAATAAAATATCATTTACTAATTTTGTCTTACTAATAGACAATAAATCCTCTACTTTATCAATCGTCCACCATTGACCAATTTCTTCTTTTTGAATTAAATCCAAATACTCAGACCGACTAATCAACACCATATCAGATGGAATCGGAACTTCAATATTAAATACTTGTTTTGATTCTTTCATTTATGATTCCTCTACTTTTCCTATCAATTTCCGAACAAATTTTGAATACCTGGTTGAACCTTTTGACCTAAAATACGAATTTTATATCCTATCCTGGTTTCTTTATGTTCATTTTTTCTCCATAAAACGACAAAAAATAGCAAGCCATTTCTGACTTGCCATTCTTTCAACATTCCATACGGTTAGGTTTTATAATTTAATTTCTTCAATTTCTGCACGTTGTTCTAGAATTTTTAAATAATTCCACATAGTCGAACGCTGACCTTTTAATAAATCAATAGGACATTTAAGTTTAAACTCTAGCTGTCCTTTTTCGTATTTATCAATCATCATATCTAACTTCTGGAATCGTTCTCTCAATTCATAGTATTCTTTTTTAAAGCGTTCTTTCCAATCTTCCATTTTTAGTTCCTTTCTATCTTACCATATTTTAAGCTATTTCATAATTGTTCTAACAATTTCTCTATATCAGGAAAATAAGTAAAAGCTCCCCCTCTCATAAAATCAAAAGAGTAGCCTTCCTCAACTAACACAGATACACTAGCATAATGTCTTTTGGGTAATTTTTGGTTGGCATGACAACCCTCATAATGATAAGCAACACGAACATACTGATTATAGCTTTTAACCTCAACGAACATAGTTTCAATCCCATAACCAGTATCACGACTAGCTTTAAACTCTAAATAATTCTGACCTTCACGCAATCTTTGAGCCAATTTTACAGCATACATTTTCAACAATTCTACTTGATCCATTTTCTACTCCTTAAAACAACAAAAAAAGGCAGGGTTGCCCCTACCTTAACTATTTACCACTTTCACACTAACACCTTTCACTGTAAAAGCCTTTCTTCGACTTAAATCTAATCGAATCAATTTGAAGTAAAGATCTAATTCTTTTCCAAAAGGATATACTCTAAACACTAAATGATACTTTTCATCAATATCTGAAAATTCCTTTTTCAAAGGAGCTTTAAAACCACTCAACGGTTCTCTATAATAAGAAACCCCAGTAAATCTTTCAACATTCAAAAAACTTAATTCCACGATTTCTTGATAAGCCTCTTTTACTGCACGTTTATTAACCATAACCATTCGCTGGTTTGCATCACTTTCACCTGCATCGACATAGAAATTGATTTCAGGAGGAAAAGGGTCAGTCGGTTTCTTAATACCAAGATATTCCTTATTCAAGACATTCTTAAATAAATATCGTTGAAATAGTTTTGCTTGAAACCACTTCATAAACTGATAAATACCAACGCTAAAAAGAGCCATTAAAATCAATAACGAAGATTCATTCTCTTGAAATGGAAAATCTACTGCGATTGAAAAAATCAAGCCTAACACAATGCTTTCAAAAAATGAATAAATGAATCTATCAACACCAAAACGCAACTTTGAAAAAGGGACAGATAGGATAAAAATAAACATTAAAAATCCTAAATATTTTGGACTAATCTCAAGTATTGCTGATATTTTTTTAACCAGAACAGCACACGCTATCATTTCAAAAACTAAAAGTTGCCATTTAAACAACTGACCAACCAGCCAATTTATTCCACAAATCGCAGATAGTTTATATCCCAATTTATCAGATTCTTTCAAAATTCTAAAAAACTCTTTCATACTATCTCCCTTAATTCAATTTACGTCGACCCCAAACAGTCGCAATCAATCCAATCAAGCCCCAGATAGTCGCAAAGATTGTGCTAGCAGTTCCTGTGTTTGGAAGAACTTTTAACTGTCCTTCTTTATCCTTCAAAGCGATTGTACCGTCTTTTTGTTTTACAGCGCCAACCTCATAAGGTTCTTTTTCTTGATAGTCACCTTCGCTTGTTTCAACGACTACCTTCCCTTGATTGGTGGATACAACTGTATGACCTGTATTGGTTTCAATCGGAGTCTCCTTAATTTCTTCTTTGCTCACATTCAATGGCTGCGGAGTATCTTGTTCTTTTACTCCAACGATTTCTTCTGCCTTTTGTTTCTGCTCCTTAATTTCAGGAGTATCTTCTACAGTAGGCTTCTTATCTTCTTTTGGCGTTTCTTCTTTCGGCTTGTCTGATGGAGTAGGCGAATCAACCACAATGCCTTTATTGTCCTTCTCCTGCTGTTTCTCAGAATCACCGCCCAAATCCAAATTATCATTCACTTTAGGTGCTGGTTTTTCTGCAGGGGCTTCTGCTGGCTTTTCTTTTTCCGTAGGTGTTACAACAATACCACCTGCTTTATCATCAATAGGCTTCTCACTTTCACCACCAATCACAACCGTTGATGACTTGTCTTCCTTTGGTTTTTCCTCCGTCGGTTTTGTTTCTGTAGGCGGAGTTGCTACAATGCTTGTCATATCATTTGCGACCTTACTATCACCACCAAGTGAAAGTGTATCTGCAAAAGTCGTCGTTGCCGAACTCAAAATAACTACTGAAAACAATGTTACTAATTTCTTATTCATATTTCTTCCTCTTTTTCTATTTTCCAATTACATAATAAAAATTTCTTGCTTCTTCAGCACTAAATACACGATAATCCGTAATTCCAGTACCTTGTCCACTTTGAACAAAATTACATTCTGAAATCAGGATAGATCCATCATCTTTCACATCTTCTACAAATGCCACATGACCATAAGTTTCATGACCACCAGCTTGCCTTCCTTGAAAGCTAACTGCTGAATGTTTCGTAGGGGTATTCGTTACTTCGTACCCTGACTTATGCGCCCAATCTTGACCATTTCCCATGTATGGATCAAACTCTATTCCAAATTCTTTGGCACGGTTAAATACATACCATGTACATTCACCATAAGGATAAGATTGAGTGATATAGCCTTCCTTAGTGATTTCCTTGTCAATGGAGTATCCGTTCGGTATCTCCATCGCAACAGCTCCAGGAGCAATATCTAAGCTACCAGCTATTGCATTTCCACTAGACGAGCCATCCGATTCAATCGTACCCTTAAAGACTTCATACCACTTCTTGCTGTCCTTTTCCAGTTTTTCTAGTTTAGTCTGTCCGTCTGATAAGGAAACCCCCTCATAATGTTCAGACCAATACTTAGCACTTTCAAATGGATCAGTTGCTTTTTGCATGTAGTCTTTTACTTTTTTATAGCCATGATTCAACTCATAGGACATCAATTCTAGTTGAACTGTACTATCTAACGTTCGAGAACTTGCATTCACCCATCGATCACCATTGATTGTATTCCCATCCCAGCCTGACCATTGAAAGTATCCTGCAACTCCACCTGACGGATTCGTTAGTTTAGGATCAAAATCACTTTCTCTTTCAGCATTAGCAAGCGATCCACTAGAACCCTCTAAAGTGAATTTTTCTTTTGAAAGTTGCCAGTTAAGAATTTTAATGACATCTTCTGCACGTTCGACAGAGATATTCGCTTTTTGAGCCACTTCTTGCGCTGTTAGACGTGTTCTCTTTCCAGTCGTACTACCTGACGAACCACCAGCAGAACTCGTAATCAGTCCACCAAGAATAAGCATCAAAAACAAAAAAGAAAGCAGCGGCAGAAAAAAGCTAAGCAGGGCAAAGGTTCGTCTAGTCTTTTTCATCTACGTAGCTAACCTTTCTTGTAAACCAAGTCTACCTTTTTTCCTTTGTAGTTTGCGAATTCTTTCTTTGCGTTCCAAACGTTTCAAAGATGGCAAATCATCCGTTGACTTCCACACACCATTTTCAAATGTTCTTGCCTTTGGTGTATAACCCTTTATTTCCTGCTTTCTATACATGCTTTCACGTACTCTATTTTGTAAAGTCGTGTAATTTTTTTCATTTACTGTCTTTTTATCTTTATCCCTTTCTCCATAGTTTTTGAAATACTCAACTTTCATCTTGGCTCGGTCAAGCATTTCTCGTCTATGTGCCTTCCTCAATTCAACTTTTTTAGCACGTTTTATCTTTCGAGCCATATAGTCATCATTTTGAGGAATTTCCATTTTGGCTAGATTGCTTCTTTTTTCCAAGCGATTTTCATTCCAGTTTTTCAACGGTTTTGCCTTATCACCAACCCATCTTTGAGCATTGTTTTTGGTGATTCTTGCTAAGGATTTGACTCGGTTAGGAACTCGATCTCCAACCTTCGTCGCAAATGTTTTTGCCCTTTGCAAGTTCATCCCATTTCCTAGACGACCTAGTCGCCCTCTTGTCAAACTAGAAAGAGGACTCCCCTTTCCATTCAGGAAGGATAGAAGGTTGTCTCTATTCCTAAATAGCCAGTAAATCACAATACATTTCAAAAACGTTGCTACAAGACCAGGTCCTCCCCCATAGTATTCTATGAAACTTGACATATTTCCATAAATAATCGGAACAATAACGCTTGCCAGACTAATAGCAGACGAAATCAACAAGAAAGAGATACCTTTTTTAGAAATACCACTAAAATAATGACTAAATTGTGGGAAAAGACTTAAAATTAAAGCAAATGGTGAAATCAACAACAATAGGGCATAAGAAAGCAAAATCACTACTCGACCCAACCCCATTGAAAGATACACAATACCGACTACAACAACATCAAAAATCGAGGTAAAAGCATAAGTAAACTTATCAGACCATTCATCAACCAAATTTTGACCTTTGACATCTTCTGTTTCGTTTTTGTCATTCTTTTTGGTCAGGGCTTTGATTTCTTTATCTGATAACTTGAAATTTCCTTTACCCTCTTGATAATTAGTTAAATCTTGAAAATCCTCCTCCGAAAGATAATAATTTCCCTCACTATCTTTTTTGGAGTTCATATTCTTGTATGCAGGGATAATCGTTGAGTTAAAATAGCTTTCAGCCATCGACGTATCTACAGTCCCTACCTTTTTCACAATCTCCGTCTGAAATTCTTTTGTAATCTCATCCGTGACGTTATATAGATGAATAGGAAGATAGCGCTCAGGACCGCCATTGATTGAAATTTTAGTGAAAAAACCTCCAACGAGCGCAAAGACCAGACCAAGTTTCAAAGCTGTTTTGAAAACTTGTCCGCCTTTAACCCACACAGCCAAGATATATACAGCCATAAAGACACCTGCAATATATTTTGTCGTTGCTCCAAACAAAACAGAGAAAACAGCACTTGCCATTTCTACAACTTTGTTCAAGAAAGGCGATACATCCGTCATTTTTTCAACCGCAGATACTAAACTTACGATTATTCCAAACAAAAACTTAGAGAACCAGAAAATAGCTTGAACGACTTTATTTATCCAGTAATTCCCAACCTCACCAAGACCAAACAAACCTTTGTCAAAATAGACATAGCTGGTCAAGCGTTTCATTTTTGTCTCGAAATTGGCATAACTTAATTTTGTATTGGCTTTTTCTTCCTCCTCCTTCTTTTTCTTCTCTTCTTCTTGCTTTTTTTGAGTTTCCTTAACACTATCAGCGACACCTTGATTGGCATTCGCACCGACAACATCCGAACTTCTTTTCAATGTATCGTCAGCAATTTTTTCTAAAGGATCTTTATTTTCAGATGGACTAGGCTTAACAATACTAGAACTTGCACCTGTATTCCCACTATTGGGGAGCGTTAAGCCATCACCAGAACTAGATGAGCTTGTCGAAGAAGATTTATCCTTTACAAAAGCTGGAGTTTCAGATAATGTACCATTCGGAAGCGAAACTGTTCCTATATCCGCAAAAGCCAACAAAGGAAAGAGAATCGAGAGTAAAAAAACAATCAGAGCTAGTTTCTTCTTCATCTTTTCTCCTTTACTAACCTGTAGACTTCAGATTCGTTGTAACAGTTTCAAACAATGGAGTTATCGAATCATATATTGTACCATCCACTGTAATTCTTTCTCTTCGACCAAAAACGTCCGAGAAGATACATTGACCCATCGTCTGATTTTCAACCCATGCTTTAGACAAATCATCTTCTTTGATTTTAAGATGTTCCAATATCGAAGACGTCTCACTATCTTCTGAGAAAGCAAAGACTGTTCCAAATCCTGTACCATCATCTTCAGTTGAAACATCTTGTACAGACTGAGTTACCAAAACCAAGAAATTATTAAACGAACGACCTGTACGCTTGATTCTCGCCAGCAATTGACGACCACTAGGGGTCAATAATATCTGCCACGCCTCATCCACATACAACAAGGTTTCTTGTGTTCTATCTCTTTCTCCAAAATCAGCACAAAAGAAAGTTAAACCATACATAACCGCAAGACTTCGTAATTGAGTATCTGTCATATCATCATAATTAGAAGTTTTAGGCATATCCAAGCCAGCGATTTCAAAAACCGTAATCTTATTGTCCGACTGCAAAGACTTATTAGAACCATCAGAGAAGCACAATTTCAACAAGGTATTTTCCCCCATTTTTGTCAAATAACGACCAATCCTTGCTACATCTTTATCTTTCTCCTCCTCAAAAGTCTTAAACAGATGTAACATTCCAACCGTTTCTCCATTTTGTTTTCTATCCCAAACCTTGTCAATATTTTCCAACAAGTAAGATTTCAATTGCTTAGAATCCTCTTTGTCTAAAACAGTCGAGACTAAAACCGAAGCAATTTCTGTCAACATTGTCTTTTCATCAATATAAGCGAACGGATCCAGAACTCCAATATTTCTATCTTCCTTCGCATTCAGCGTTACAAAGTTAATAGATTTAATATACTCCTGAACTTCCTCATGAATATTTTGTTCCTCATACTCCTTCAAAATTTTCATATACTGTTTTCTCACTTCAGTTTTAGGATCAATATAAACCGACTTGACTTTCAAGAAACTATTCAATGTAAATAACAATTTTGTAAGAAACGATTTCCCATTTCCAGTCTCTCCAGTAATAGCAACATGAGGATTATTAGTAATCTTATCCTTAATCCCCATTTTATTCGCCTGAAGCAAATTTGAAAAGACTAGACGATTACTTGCTTGTAAGGCTGCCATAAAGTCACCACCCCAACTCGCAGTTTCATTATCTATTCGAGCAATAGGAAAACCAACCTTATTTCCCACCTCTTTCGTGACAAAAAACATATTCTGACAGAAACCTTCCAAAGAAGTATATTGCACATAACTTTCACGTTTTTTATCAAACAATTCTGTAAAGCGACCTTTGTAAAAAAGATACAATCTATCAGCATAACCTCTTGCAAGAGAACCTCCCAAGTTAGCTATAAGCTTACTCAAAATATCATATCTTTCTTCAATCTCATCTTCATCATCGCCAGTCACAACCAAGAAATGGAGAAATTCAACCATTTTTTCTTTACTTTCAACCTTTTCTTGATAGTCAACTAAGGTTTGATGAGCTTCTAATACTTCTAAACGTTGAACATCACCATCTTCCTCAATTTCAGCAACCACATTCTCCAAATTTTTGCGTTTATTTCTTGCTTTTTTGTTAGAAGACGATACACCTTTATCTGCTGAGAAGGCAACTTTATAGATACTTTCTACAGGAAAATTTAGCAACTGCAATTCTTCTTGTAGATGAATCGAAGATACATTTTGAGGATAGTCCACAATTGGGAAACAAGCGACCAAATTATCATCATCTTTATTCTCCAAACGCAACACTTTATGATTCTCAAAATAAATATTTGTATCATCGATATTATCGATACAATTCTTAATTGCATTTACTTCTGTTTCCTTATCATAAAATTGACCTCGTAAGAATTGTAAACGGGCTAAAAACTCCAACTCCGTTTTTTCAACTTCACGAACCCTCAATTTATGCAAAGCTTTTTTTAAAACCTTCTTTTTCAGTTGCCAATCCTCATACCAATTTAGAGAAGGTAATTCACCCAGCCCCAACAACTTCAACGTTTCTTTTTTGTAGAAAGAAACGCTGTCTTTCAAAGTCGAAACTAGGTCTGGACTGATATTGTTTGACTTCAATGGAACAGAGATATAATGCTTGTACTCAAACAGGAACTCTATCTCATCTTCAATCTTTTCTTGCAGGGTATCCATCATCAAGTTTGCTAAAGGAGCTGTACCACTATCTTGGTCAATATCTTGGCGCAAGAGTTCAAATCGCTCATACAAATCTATTGGAATAGGAATCGTATGCAATTCAAAGTCACCATAGACCGATAGTTGACTAAAAGCTGAAAAAGCGGTTTGTTTAAACCGCTCACGTCCCCTCTTGTCTATCGTAACTAAAACTTCACTAGGAACTTCAAAGACTGCAAAAACACCACCATTTTTACGTAATATCAAACTGTCCGCAAAGTCCCAGTAATTACTCGTAATTTCCACGATAAATCCTTTCTATTTTTACATATCGTTTACCTTTATTTATATAATACTTTTTACCGTATCTTCCATGATGCCAAAAATAAAAAATGTAATCACGAAGATAAATCACTACCGTTTTACCATCGATTTTATTATTAGTCAGAATTTTCCCCAATTTCCAGCCTAAGGCAGAACCAACAACTAAGCACCAACCCCACTCAAGAAAACCTACTGACATCAGGACAAAAAAGAAAATCGGAGTAAAAAAGATAAAATATAACAAAGTGGACATTTCTACCGCAAAAGGTAAACTATCCGATAATTCTTTTACAAATATAGGCTGGTCAAAACCACGCTTATACGAAAATAATTGTTTCTCTTCTTTTTCCATAGGCTTACTTGAAAACTTCTAAAAGTTTATTAAATAAAGTCGTAGGGGCTTTCAATACAGTTTCTGGACTTAACAAGAACCATAAAATTAAGGCACCCGTCAAAATAGCTACCAAAATTCCCCAAGTCTTTCCTTCTCGCCAAGCACGAATGGCTTTAAGAAATACAAACAATCCGATCAAAGGAACACCTAACTTATCAACTAAATACTGAAAAAAACTCATTTATCTCATTCTCCTTAATTTTCTTTTTTATCCTTCTTCGCATAATCAAATGGAATCTGATGCTCCATTTTATCTACAAAATAACTATCTTTATCTTTCCTCAACTCGAAAGAAAAATTCTCACTATGACTTGTACCCAAAACATCAAAAGTAACTTGCACATAAGCTAGTGTCTTATCACTACCTTTTATAAAATAGGTATAGTCAATACTTTTAACAGTTGCTCCACCAATTGTTTTGATATTTTTTGAGATCAAATCAAGATTAGATTGACTGCTTGTATAATTCTTGAAGAACAATTCAATAAAAGCAAGCAAATCTTTTCTATCATTTTCACTCAATCCATCATTTGCCGTCAAAATCAGTTGTTTTTCTTTGTCAATCTCCTGACTCTTAAAGTCTGTGACAGGAGCGAACCAAGGCAAACCTTCAACATAATAGCGACCGTCTTTTTCAACGTATGGGATTGAAAACTCGATTGATACACGTTGAACCTTGTTATCAACCTTTGTATCATAAGTCACCGCATAAACTGCAATTCCATCTTTCGCCATCAGCAAACGACCACTCACAATAGACATATCTTGTTTTGATTGCCCTTGGTTTTTGACACTAGGCGGTGTTCCATAGAATTCATTCAAACGCTTTGCGTTTTCTTCACTATCTTTCTCACCTGCCTTGTAAGTAAAATAATAGCTTACATAGCTATCTAAAAATTGCTCCAGTCGTCTATCAATTTCCTTATTATCTACTTTAGCAATCTGACTCTTTTCAAATTCCTTCACTTTAGATACATTCTTAATTGATAAAACTCCAGCAGCACCCACAAAAACTACAAAACCAATCAATAAAGAGCCAAAAATTAAATTCGCACCCTTTTGATTGATTTTCTTAGGAGTGTATACTTTCTTATCAGAAAGTTTCTTTAACCTTTCTTGATTTTTTTCTCTTTTTTTAAATCCTCTTATCATTTCAAATAGATTACCTCAATTTTCTTCCTTCCTTTTTTTAAAATTAAAGAACAACCTTTCTATAAAATCCAGCAGGAGTATTTAAGATTTCTCCTTGATCCACAAAGCCCTGAAAAGCTATTACCCAACTTCCAGTCTCACAGATATAATTTACAACAGATTGATAGTCCAACCCTTTTGTTACTTCAAAGAAAGTTTGCGCTTCATCTTTAGAACAAAATCTATAATATGTAGTCACAATTTGAGTTACAGGCACATAGCGCTGCAATTGAAATCTCACAACATAATCATCACCATCATACAAATCAAGGACTGCTTTTTTCAGCAAGTAAACCTCGTCCAGCGACATGATTTTATCAACTTCCCAATCAGTAATACCGCATACGAAGAAATTCCTTTTTTCAATTCCAAGTTCTTTCAATCTTGCAACAATCTGCTCTTGACTATGCTTCATAATATCTAACTCACAAAGATAATCGAAATTGCCTTCATTCAAAACCCTGATATTCGCTATCATCTTGATACAAAGTAACCTTTACTCCCTCCTTAATCAACTTTCTACTTGCCTATTCAACTGTTCCAAATCGGCAACAGTAAATAGACCGTAACCAATAAATGCTGAACCCTCATAATCAACAATTTCAATAGTTTCATCATAAGAGCCAGTCAAACCAATTTGAGATAACTTTCCAAAATATAAAGGCAAGCTAAACCAAGCCTGCCTTCCATTCTTTGGATTCTT
>ERZ772955.1324-NODE-1324-length-15962-cov-3.386685_pt1 | contig 15962 bp, 10 predicted proteins | sample MGYA00511133_ERZ772955 | MGnify/ENA primary metagenome ERZ772955 (study PRJEB29015, sample SAMEA2737914) | human oral metagenome | biome: human oral; feature: human-associated habitat; material: dental | place: China | collected 2149 ... | reverse complement strand
TAATTTCAACACGGATGACAGGAAACACCATACTGAAGAGGTGACTCTCATTGAGGGAAAAGTGAGGGTAGAAGGTAATCATGATGAAGGCAGCATAACCCTTCGACCGAAACAAAAAGTCGTGTTCAATACATCTACAAACAGTATGGAAGTAGAGGAAACTCCTATTCCTTTGGAGACGGTTTGGCACAGTCATTTGATTCCTTTCCGTAATATTCATATTCATGAGATTGCAACAATCATAGAACAACTCTATCAAACGAAAGTGCAAATTCATCCTACTCTGAAAGATAACTCCACTTATTCGGGTGCAATCAGGCATACGGAGACAATAGATTCGATGTTGAGAGATCTTGCTTATTCTATTCCTTTCAGTTATAAAATAAAGAAAGGAAAGGTGGAACTCTATGCACGATGAGAGGTGGTTTGCTTCTGTTGCATTCTGTTTTTCAGCTATTTTAAAGAAAAAGCTATAAAAGGATACGTAGTCTTATAACCTTAATTGTTGTCTATATGAATAATAACTAAGAACATTCTGCCCTTAGGGTGGGTTCAATGTCTAATTTTTACTAAATCTAACATGAAAAAAAAGAATGAAAGAATTCCTGTTTGTTGTAGGGTAATTCTGCTTACATGTTTCCTTTGCTTCTTCTTTCAAGGGGGATATGCACAGTTGAATTTAAGTTCGGGTCGTGCGAAATTGGAAGTTGTTTTAGAAAAGATAACCTCTCAATCGAGCTATCGTTTCTTTTACAATGACGCATTGAAAGAGGTCATGGTCAATGCAGCCAATGTGAAAGACGTCTCTATCAATACGCTGCTCGACAAGCTTTTCAGAGATACTGGATTGAGTTATCGTATCTCTGGTAATGTGATTTATCTTACTTATAATAAGGTGAAACAGGAAAAAGTGAAAGAGGAGCATCCACAGAAAGGGCCACGTACGATATCGGGAAAGGTTATTGATGAGCAAGGTGAGCCTCTTATTGGTGTCAGTATTCGTGATAAAGCTACGGGGAATGCCGTAATTACAGATATTAATGGATGTTATTCTATTGCCGGAGTCAGTGAGAAATCAGTTTTGGAATTCACGTATGTCGGCTATTCCAATCATACGGTTACGGCAAATAATCATAGCACCATTGATGTGAAAATGAGAGAAAAAGGCCGAAATCTGAATGAAGTGGTTGTCACAGCTTTAGGTATCAAGCGTTCGGATAAGGCTTTGAGCTATAATGTGCAGAAGTTGAAAGCCAGTCAATTGCTTGCAGTGAAAGAGGCGAGTGTTCCCAATGCGCTGTCTGGAAAGATTGCCGGTGTTACTGTTAGTCAAGGAGCTTCAGGCATAGGAGGCTCTACCAAGGTTGTGATGCGTGGTGATAAGTCTGTTAATCCAGATGGAAACAATAATGCCTTGTATGTACTTGATGGTATTCCTCTGCCCGATTTGTTCCCGAAACGTGCGTCAAGCTCGAATGGACGATATGGTGGAGTGGATGAAGGTGATGGTATTTCGAGTATCAATATGGAAGATATTGCAGAGGTTACGGTATTGACCGGCCCTTCTGCTGCAGCATTATATGGAGGTCAGGCAGCCAATGGAGTTGTTATGCTTACTTCTAAACAGGGAGGCATGAAAGATGGAAAGCCTCGTATCTCCTTCTCTCATTATTCTGATTTCTATCATCCTTTTGTTTTGCCTGAATTACAAAACACATATGGTAGTCGTACAGGAGAATTTGCCAGTTGGGGGCCTAAATTGAAAGATCCGGCAAAATATAATGTATCAGATTTCTTCAATACGGGAACGAGTTATTCTAATAGTTTAGGACTACAATTTGGTAATCAGAAAAACAAGAGTTATATTTCTTTGGCAGCTTATAACGCTCGTGGTATTATTCATAATAATAAAATGGATCGTTATAATGTCTCATATAACGGACAATATAATATTACAGACAAACTTACTTTGGGTGCAATGTTTATGTATGTAGACAAAAAGGCTCAGAATATGTTGTCACAAGGTGAATATTATAACCCTATAGTTCCTCTTTATCTATTTCCACGTGGTGATAATTTTAATAAGTATAAATCATATGAACGCTATAATCCCAATAGAGGATTTGCTACTCAGTTCTGGCCTTATGGCGATCAGAAGAGAAGCTTGCAAAACCCCTATTGGATTACCAATAGAAACTTTAATGTCAACCATGATGAACGGATTATTCTGGGAGGAAGCCTGAAATATACTTTCACTAAATGGTTGAATATTACCGCCCGTTTCAGAACAGACCGGAATACAAAAACAAATGAAATCAAAAACTATGCTTCTACGTTACCTTTGTTGACTTCGGGTTCAACTAAAGGCTCTTATCTTTTGGCAACAGACAAAAGTGTACAAGATTATGGTGATATCATTGCAAGTTTTCAAAAGAATGTTTCAGACTGGGGCTTTGTTGTGAATGCCGGTGGAAGTTTTAAGAATATGAGTTTCAACTATACGGCAAATTCCAATAAATTAGAATTCGGTGCACCTTTGGCCACAGTCCCCAATAAGTTTAGTCTTAACAACTTGACACCCGAACCTCAATACCAGGAGGGAAAAGCGATGAAGTCTCAGGCTCTGTTTACCAGTGTTTCTGTGGATTGGCGTAGGAAGATCTTTTTGGATTTTACGGGACGTAATGAGTGGACTTCTCTTTTAGCAAACACCCAAAGTAAAAGTTTCTTTTATCCTTCTGTAGGACTCTCATTCATTATCACAGAATTCCTGAAAGTTCCTAAGAGTATTCTTACCTTCTCTAAGCTTCGTCTCTCATATGCTACTGTTGGTAATGTTCCTTTGTATTTAGCGGGTATCACAATACCATCTTATCCAATTAGTCCGGGTGGGGGAGTAAATATTAATCCTGATTTACCCATTAACAACTTAAAGTTTGAAAAAACAAAATCGTTTGAAATCGGTTTGAATTCACGTTTCTTTAACAATAAGATTGGCTTTGACATTACTTATTATAATGCCAACACTTACGATCAACTCTTTAAATTCAGAGCACCCGAGAATAGTGGATATAGATATTTTTACGTGAATGCAGGAAAAGTAAACAATTATGGAATAGAGGCATCTTTGGATGCAGATCTCTCCTTTGGTGAATTCAATTATTCTCCGATGCTTACTTTTACTTACAATAAGAACAAAATTGTTGAACTGGTACGTAATATCCCTAATCCACTTACAGGAAAGCTTATGAACATCAATCATTTTGATATGGGTGGTCTTTCTTCTTTCCGTAATTATATCAATGAGGGCGGTTCTATTGGAGACATTTATGTAAATTCGTTCATGAAAGATGGAAATGGTTATACTTATGTTAATCCTAATACACAACAGATGTTGACGGACAATGAGAATTTAATTCATGCAGGAAATACCAATCCTGATTTCTGTATGGGTTTTAATAATACATTAAAGTATAAACGCTTTACGCTTTCATTTCTTGTCGATGCTCGAATAGGAGGTAAGGTTGTTTCTTCAACACAGGCAATCCTTGATTCTTTTGGCGCATCTAAGCAGAGTGCAAAAGCAAGAGACCGCGGGGGAGTAGATGTAAACGGAGTGTTAATGGATGCTGAAACCTATTATAAGCAGGTAGGAGGTGGCTCCGGCGTTCTTTCAAACTATGTTTATAGTGCCACGAATATTCGTTTAAGAGAAGCCTCTTTATCCTATAAATTTGATAAACCTCTGTTCTTTAATATCATTAAAGATTTTACATTATCAATAACAGCACGTAACTTGTGGATGATTTATAACAAAGCTCCTTTCGATCCACAGCTGACATCTTCTGTTGGAACTTATTATCAAGGTATTGATTATTTCTTGATGCCAAGTCTCAGAAGCTTTGGATTTAATGTAAGATTTTCATTATAACCTTTTAAAAATTATATGATGAAAAGTTCAATTAAAAATAATTGTTTCAAGATGAAGGGCATTCTTTTGTTGCTTGCTCTCTTGTTGATTACTTCTTGTACAGATAGCTTTTTTGACACAAATACGGATCCCAATGCTGCTACACAAGAAGAATTAGGATATGATAATCTGGGACTTGGTTCGTTGATTACACAAATGCAGTATCAAATGTTTCCTTGTATTGTCAAGGATCAGAATGTGGATGTAAACAATTACCAAAAGATGTATAGCCTTGCGGGAGATATTTATTCAGGGCATCAAGGTGCTTCAAACATGTTTGAAAACAATGGACGTAACAACACTACTTACAACATGACCCCTGATTGGTGTAAGACAGCTTATACAGTGGCGTATCAAAACTACATGAACCCTTGGTATAATCTGTTTAAGAAAAAAGATATAAGTCCAGCATCCTTTGCTGTCGGGCAGATATTGAAGGTTTATGGAATGCATCGAATAACAGATATGTATGGGCCTATCCCTTATAAGAATTTTGTACCAGCTTCTGATGTTCCCTTTACACCACAGGATGAAATTTATGATATTTTTTTCAATGAACTTGATGAAGCTACTGCTATTTTGAATGCTTATATAAAAGCAAATCCAGGGGCAAAGCCATTGGCAGATTATGATAAAGTATATGCTGGTGACTTTAATAAATGGATTAAGTTTGCCAATTCATTAAAGTTACGTCTCGCTATTCGTATTGTTTATGCCAATCCCGAAAAAGCAAAGTCAAAGGGCGAAGAGGCTATCAAGGCTGGTGTTTTTACATCTAATGAAGATAATGCATTGATTCAAGTGGATGGGTCTTCTACTGTAAATCCGCTCTATATGATTAGTCATACCTATAATGACACACGATTGGGTGCTACGATGGAATCTTACTTGAAAGGTTATAAAGATCCCAGAATGAAACTGTGGTTCTTACCATCAGAAGTTTCCGGAGAAACCGATTACAATGGTGTGAGAAACGGTATAGCTTTTGAGGGTAATGAATACAAGGTGTTTTCTTTATTGAATGTATCGGCAAGTACTCCCATTCAGCTGATGACTGCAGCTGAAGTTTACTTCTTATGTGCCGAAGCTGCTCTTCGCAAATGGGATGTAGGAGGAAAGAGTGCTCAATCATTCTATGAGGATGGAATACGCACTGCGTTTGCACAACCCATTGGTGCCAATAATGCTAAAGCCGGTGATGCTACTGAGTATATTCAAGGAACATCAATGCCAGAACCCTATGTTGATGTGAAGAATGCTGAATATAGCTATGATGCTGCAGGGCAGGTATCTGTCAGCTGGGAAGACGCTGCTGATGATGAAGAAGCTTTACTTGAAAAGATTATCACTCAAAAGTGGTTGGCTTTATATCCTGACGGGCAAGAGGCATGGAGTGAGTTCCGTCGGACAGGCTGTCCGCAAGTAATTCCCAACAGTATCAATTATAGTGGAGGTCATATCAATACACAAAAACAAATTGCAAGACTTCCTTATCCCACCAACATCAAATCAGATTACCCCAAGCTGTATCCAGAAGCACTTCAACAGTTGAATGGAGCAGATAATGGAGGAACAAAACTCTGGTGGGATAAGAGAACGAATAAACCTTATGAATATTAATACAATAAAAGATACGGAGATGAAAAGAAATTGTTTTATAACAGCACTCTGCTTATTAATCACTGTTATAGTTGTTGGTTGCAGCAGTTGGACTGAGGCCGATCCTGTTTCATTGCCTCAAACTCAATTTCATTCCTTAACACCCCAGCAGGAAGCAGATTTGATAAAATATAAGAATTCAGACCATAAGATATTCTTTGCATGGATGAATTACAGTCCGGCAACGCCATCAATGCAAACGCGATTGAGAGGTATTCCCGATAGTCTTGACATTGTTTCCTTCTTTACGGGATACGTTAACAACGAACAGAACAGAAGTGACGTGAAGTTCTTGCAGGAACATCGGGGAACAAAAGTGTTGCTTACGATGTGGCCTGAACACTATTTCAGTACTTCCGGTGAGGGAACGAACAATCTGGATTCAATGAAAGTGTATGCTAAGAACTTAGTTGATTCGATTTTTACTTGGGGATTGGATGGCTTCGACTTGGATTATGAACCTTGGTTTGGAGGAGATGCCTACACTACAGAGATGATGCGTACATTTATTGATGTAATGAGTAAGTACATGGGACCTAAATGTGATAAAGAATATCAGGTCAATGGCAAACATAAATTATTAGTGGTAGACGGTCAATGGCTTGACAAAGATTATGCCGATCGCTTCGATTATTTTATCGGTCAGGCTTATAATGCCGGTAGTGAGTATTCCTTAAATTATAGATTGGAGGGTAAATCACAAGACTACGGCAAGGGTTTTCCTAATGAAAAGAGGATATTCTGTGAATGGACCAGTCAGGTTGGTAACGCTTTTGGGCATGGTGGTGTGAGCTATCAATATAAGGATGAAGAAATTCCCAGCTTATGGGGAATGGCACATTTTGCCGTAGATAAAGGAACTGCTGGCTGTGGGGCATATGTCTTGCAATTTGCTTATGCCGAAGGAAATCATTTGAATAAACCTGTTCCACCTAATAATTACTTCTATGCACGACAGGCAATTCAGATCATGAATCCTGCCGGAAGTGGAAAGAAATGAAGACTTATTAATATTTTACTTTGATAGAAATGAAAACCATATTTAATCCAATAATACTGTTAATGGTTCTGAGTATAGGAATATTCTCGGCCTGTAACGAAGATGTTTCTGTAGACTCCATTTATATAACAGCGGCAGAGAACACGCCGACAACGAACTTTTCAGCTAAAAAGACAGGTGATGCATTGGGTATTACGATTTCAAGTGCATTGATAGCTAAGTCTGATATAGAGGGAGAGTTGCTTGTTGAAAATGCTTTGGTGGCAAGCTATAACAGTGCTCATGGTGAAGATTACCAATCATTGCCTAATGGAGTTTGTGAGCTTTCCGACACTCATGTCAAGATTGTAAATGGTAATTATCGTTCAGAAGCGGTTAAGTTAGTCGTAAAAGACATTGAAGCTTTGAAAAAAGGAGTAAACTATCTTGTGCCCATTCGCTTGGTGAGCAATGCCAAGAGATATCCTGTCCTGCCGGGAAGTGATGTGCTTTACGTCGTTATCAACAGGACACTATTGATGAATGTGCCTAAGTTCAACGGTGAGAACTATTTCAAAGTGAATTTCAAAGACAATGATGTCAGCAAATTCCAAAACCTTGATGCGTTTACCATTGAGGCACGTGTGAGCATGTGGGAATTCCCGAAATACTATGGTGGAAACCTCATGGGCATCATCGGCTTCCCTGAAAGTGAGAATATAGAGAAGAGTGCTTGGCTCTTTGTTGATGGTACTCCAGACCGTGTGGGCGGAGCCGGTAATGTTCCGGTATTTATGTTCGGTGTTAAACAATGGAGTGTTTATGCCGGTAAGTTGGGCTTCACGTTGGCAAAGAACGAGTGGTATCATGTCGCAGGAGTATTCTCCAACAACAAACTGCTGCTCTATATTGATGGTATCTTGTTTGCAGAAGCCGAGTATAAAAAGAAAGTTTCATTCACCGAAAACTTCTATATTGGTGCTGCACCAGGTGTGCAAGACGGCTTCTTCCTGAAAGGTTCCGTCAGCGAAGCACGTCTTTGGACAAGGGCTTTAACCGCGGCAGAACTACGCAACCCCTTGCATCGCTGCTTTGTTGAAGTAGACAGTAAAGGGTTGGAAGGTTATTGGAAGTTGGATGACATGTCGGATAATTGTAAAGACTATACGGGACATGGGCATACAGCTGTAAAAGGCGGAGAAGGCAAAATAGAATGGATAAAGGAAGTTCCTTGCCCATAAAGGATTTTATATCCTTATGATATCTGTTACAAAGAGTCGGGTGTTCTGTACAAACGTCCGGCTCTTTATTTTTTACTAACACGTCATCTTTCGTTTCAAGCGACAGGTTGTTCTCTTGTATTTTCCTTCTTTCAAGTGGGCAGCTTGGCATTCAAAAGGGAATGTTTTGTGCTTTCTGCGCGGCGGGTCTCTTTTGTTCCGTTATGCAACATGCCTCATCTTACGTTGCAATCTGACTCATTTTACGTTGCCATCTGCGTCATTTGACGTTGTCATCTGCGTCATTTCATGCGCTGAAATGCGTCATATTGCAATGTAATCAGACATAAAATGGTGTTACCTTTCAGTGCAATCTATGCTTCTACTCACTTTGCATTGTAAAATATGTTATACAAATCGGCTCTTTGCAAAGATTGATATCAGAGTTCACTCTGTATCTTGTCGTGGAACTGCGTGATGATATCAAGCATGTCGTCAGGAAGATACGAGTAGGCTTTTTCAATCATTTCTTCGGGAATTTCATAGTAGGCTTCGGCAATGGAACCACATATAGCAGCCTTCGTATCAGTGTCTCCACCGGCAGCAACTGCCTTGCGGATGGCGTCTTCAAAGTTCTGACTTTCAAGGAAACAACTGATGGCATAGGGCACGGTTTCATTGCATAGCCCGTCGAAATGCCCCTCACTGCCAATCTTATAGATATTGCGAAGCGGAGTCATGTGATAGCCGAAGTTGCGCCTGACCGCACTCTCTATCTCGTCTTTTGTGATACGACACGTGCGAAGCCAATAGATGAGCGTGGCCACACACTGTGCACCATTGATGCCGTCTGGGTGGTTATGTGTCACGACTGCACTCTCTTTTGCCTCGTTCAACACCTCTTTATATTCGTCAAAAAGCCAGCCGACAGGACTCACGCGCATGGCCGAACCATTGCCACTGCTGCCATATGGCTGCGGATTGTCACTCTCAACCCACAATTCAAACTTGTCTCCATAGCCTCCCATTGGTGTCGGATAGCGTCGGCACCAGTCATGAAGCGCTGTGCCGTAAGGCTTGTGATTGAGTATCGCATCAGCAATAGCCACGGTGCAAATCGTGTCATCCGTGAAGTCACAATCAGGCGTAAAAAGTTCAAACTCGGGTTTTGTTTGCTTTGAAAACTCAAAGCGTGAGCCGATAATATCTCCTATAATTGCTCCAAGCATGGTGTTAAGGTTAGTCAGAAATAAAGAATGTTACAGGGTCATGGCCCTTTTCCGTGGTCTCACCGAGAATCGAACTCGGATCTAATCTTTAGGAGAGACTTGTTCTATCCATTGAACTATGAGACCCCACTTCATGCTATTGTTTATGCAAAGATGTTGCTAACGAGCGCAGAGAAAGCTTGCTTTCAATTTGCCGAGTGCAGCTATATCTTATGCAAAGATGTTGCCAACGAGTGCAAAGAAAGCTTGCTTTCAATTTGCCGAGTGCAGCTATATCTTATGCAAAGGTACAATAATTTGAAGAAAAACAAAGTGAAAAAGAAGAAAAACTATGCTTTTATTATCAATTCAGAGAACCTGACAGAGTTTAGGAGCAGAGTCAACCAGCAAGTGCAAAAAGAATTGATATTCTGATAAAACAGTATCTTTTGGGGAAGAATGTTTAATACTTCTCTTGCTGATAAACTCTTCTTTGTTGGTAAATAAATCGTAAATTTGGCGATTTTAAGGCCTATGACGGCTTTTATATCAAAAAAAAGTAGTAAATTAGCACCCTTGAAAAAGACCAGAAAATCGCTTAGAACGAAAATAAACGGCCTTTAGGACGTTTTTTCTCTTCTTTGTAGTTTGTAGTTAATTGCAAAATAATAACAATCAATAGTATCAATGGACGAAAATCAGACAATTGACAATGACAGAATTTTGAAAATCAACATTGAGGAAGAAATGAAGTCTTCTTACATCGACTATTCTATGTCGGTGATTGTAGCTCGTGCGCTTCCGGATGTCAGAGACGGTTTCAAACCTGTTCATCGTCGTATTCTTTACGGTATGCTGGGTATCGGCAATACCAGTGATAAACCTTATAAGAAGTGTGCCCGCGTAGTAGGTGAGGTGCTCGGTAAGTATCACCCGCATGGTGACTCTTCGGTCTATGGTGCCCTTGTTCGCATGGGACAGGACTGGAATATGCGCTATACGCTGGTCGATGGACAGGGTAACTTCGGCTCTATTGACGGTGACTCGCCTGCTGCCATGCGTTACACGGAGTGCCGACTCAGTAAGATGGGTGAGCACGTTATGGACGACTTGGAGAAGGATACCGTAGACATGGCCAACAACTTCGATGATACGCTCATTGAACCGAGTGTCATGCCGACGAAGATTCCTAATCTTCTGGTCAATGGTGGAAACGGTATTGCCGTGGGTATGGCTACCAATATACCGACTCACAACCTTAGAGAGGTGATTGATGGTTGCTGTGCTTACATTGATAATCCCGATATTGAGCTTGATGGATTGATGCAGTATATCAAGGCACCTGACTTCCCGACCGGTGCATATATATATGGTATACAGGGTGTTCGCCAGGCTTATGAGACCGGACGTGGCCGTATTGTGATGCGTGCCAAGGCCGAAATCGAAAGTGATGAAAGCCATGACAAGATTGTTGTGACCGAGATTCCTTATGGCGTTAATAAGCAGTTGCTGATTGAAAACATAGCCGATCTCGTGAAAGAGGGTAGGATTGACGGTATCAGCAATGCTAATGATGAGTCGGGCCGACAGGGAATGCGCATTGTGATTGATGTGAAACGCGATGCCAATGCCAATGTTATTCTGAACAAACTCTTCAAGATGACCGCTTTGCAGAGCTCATTCTCTGTGAACTGTATTGCCCTTGTAAAGGGTCGCCCACGCCTGTTGAGTCTGAAAGAATGCGTGAAGTATTTCGTGGAGCATCGTCATGATGTGACTATTCGTCGTACGAAATACGACTTGAAGAAGGCACAGGAGCGTGCTCATATCCTTGAAGGACTGATTATTGCCTGCGATAATATCGATGAAGTTGTGCACATTATCCGTGCCAGCAAGACTCCGGCTGACGCACAGCGTAATCTGGAAGAGCGTTTCAATCTTGACGAATTGCAGAGCAAGGCCATTGTTGATATGCGCTTGAGTCAGTTGACAGGTCTGCGCATGGATCAGTTGCATGCAGAGTATGAAGAGCTTGAACGCCAGATTGCTTACTTCCAACAGATACTTGATGACCCCGAATTGTGTAAGAAGGTGATGAAGGATGAACTGAATGAAGTAAAGGACAAATATGGCGATGAGCGTCGTACGGAAATCAAATACTCAAGCGAAGAGTTCAATCCGGAAGACTTCTATCCAAACGATCCGGTAGTGATTACCGTGAGCCACATGGGATATATCAAGCGCACTCCGCTGAGTGAGTTCCACGAACAGGCTCGTGGTGGAGTGGGAGCAAAGGGTGCCCGTCATCGCGAACAGGACTTTACAGAGTTCATTTATCCTGCAACCATGCATCAGACGATGCTCTTCTTCACGAAGAAGGGACGCTGCTACTGGTTGAAGTGCTTTGAAATTCCTGAGGGAGACCGCAACAGTAAGGGTCGCGCTATACAGAATATGCTCAATATTGAAAGCGATGATGCCATCAATGCTATCCTGCGTTTGACAACATTGACCGATGAAACATTCAATAACAGCCATTATGTTATCTTCGCTACCAAGAACGGAACCGTGAAGAAAACAAGTCTTGAAGCTTATAGTCGTCCGCGTGCTAATGGTGTCATTGCTATTAATATAGCTGACGGAGACGAAGTTGTTGATGTTCGTTTGACTAATGGACGGAATGAACTGATCATGGCAAACCGCAATGGTCGTGCAGTGAGATTCAATGAAAATACCATTCGTACGATGGGCCGAACAGCAACTGGTGTACGTGGTATGCGCCTTGATGGTGGCGACGATGAGGTTGTAGGCATGGTGACAGTCAATGAAGCTGAGACCGAAACAGTAATGGTAGTGAGTGAGCAGGGCTATGGAAAGCGTAGCCAGGTTGAAGACTATCGTGTCACAAACCGTGGCGGTAAGGGTGTCAAGACACTGGCGATAACTGAGAAGACAGGTCGACTTGTCAGCATTAAGAACGTTACCGATGAAAACGACTTGATGATTATCAACAAGAGTGGCATTGTAATTCGCCTTGCTGTTGCCGATGTTCGCGTCATGGGACGCGCCACACAGGGAGTCCGTCTCATTAATCTGGCCAAGAAGAATGATGTCATTGCCAGTGTCTGTAAAGTGATGAGTTCAGAACTTGAGGCCACGGTTGAAGAAGAAAGTCGTGCACAATGGGCCAACAAGTCAGAAGAAATCAAGAAAGATACCCAGGCCGAAGCAAGCGAAAGTGCGGAAGATGCACCGCTCGTTGACTTTGAAGACGACAACAAGGAAGAATAATAAACCTTTTAATAATGAATAGAATATGAAAAAATTAATGATTGCAGCTGTGATGTTGTTAACCACATCAGCAGCTTTTGCCGGTGACAGTGAGCCTTTGAAAGCCATACTCAAGGCAAAGACCTATGCTGAAGCACAGGAATTAGTGAAGGCTAATCTGAACCAACTTGCCAATGATGCAGAGAAGGCTAAGGCTTATAATAAGCTTGTAGACCTTTCTATGGAGAAGGTTTCTAAGGAGCAGGCTACCATTACTTCCAATCAGATGGCCAAGCAGTTTGGACAGGGAAAGGAAGCAGCTTATGATACCTTGGGTTTCAACAAAGCTGTCTATGATGCCATTAATGACGCCATGCTTTGCAACGAGTACGATCAGAAGCCAAACGAAAAGGGAAAGGTAAAGCCTAAGTTTGAGAGCAATAATGCCAATCGTCTTTATGGTTTACGTCCCAATCTGATTAATGCCGGTCAAGCTGCAGGCCAGCAGAACAATCAGGCTGAAGCCTTGAAGTTCTTCGGCATGTATGTGGAGAGTGCCGTTAATCCTTTGTTTAACAGCATTGATAAGAGTAAAAATCCCGATACTTACTTAGGTGAAGTGGCTCGTGTAGCCGGTGTTTACGCTTTCCAGGCAAAGAATATGGACCTCGCCAACAAGTATGTTGACGTGGCAATGAAGGATACTGCTGCTTATAAAGATGCTTTGAACCTGAAGCTTTACATTATGCAGCAGGGCTTGAAGACCAAGGAAGATTCTGTTCAGTATGTCAACAAGTTGAAAGATCTCTATGCAAAGGATACCAATAACGAGCAGATTTTCTCTAATTTGGTAACCATGTACGGTGGTCTGAAGATGACCGCTGAACAGGATAAAGTGTTGAGTGACAAGTTGGCTGCTGACCCGACGAATGCTCTGGCATGGGCACTTAAAGGGCAGATCTATATGAATTCCAACAAGCCAGAAGAGGCAGTAGACTGCTTCAAGAAGTCAGTTGCAAAGGATGGAAAGAATGTTATCGTTCTCACTTACCTTGGTTTCTGTCTCAATGCGCAGGCTGCTAAAGACGGAGTAAGCAAGGCTGACCAACAAAAACTCTACAAAGAGAGCGAAGGCTACCTTGAGCAGGCACGCAGCCTTGACCCAAACAGGGAAAAGGCTAACTGGAGTTATCCTCTCTATGCCGTTTACTATAGCCTCTATGGTGCTGCAGACAGCCGTACCAAAGAGATGGAAGGTCTGAATAAATAATATTCTTTAATAAGGGGGATAGTGTGTGGTTTAGACCATGACACTATCCTTTTTTCTTTCTTCTCCTTTATGAAGCGTTATCTTATCTTATCTTATCTTGTTTTCAGCATGGTTGTTTCGTTGCCATGTGTAGGGCAGGATGCCCGAAACACAGCAAAGAAATTGAATGCAGGTATAGACAGGCAATTAGGTAATCTGCCCTCTGTTCAGTCTGATACGGCAGCCTATTACAAGGCAATTGTACAGTTGATGAAAGATGCGGTGATATGCGATCACTTTGATGCAGCGGCAGATAAGAAAGGCAGAAGCAATCCCCGTTACCGCAATTCCAATCATAAGCGGCTGTCAGCTTACCTCCCGGTGTTGGTTGATGCAGGCATGTATCAGTATGGGTTGCGCAAGAATGACGAGGCAATGCAGATATTCAAGCTCTATCTTGATTGCGTAGACAGTCCTCTTTTCCATGATAAAGACAATAACAGAGGCTTTGTTGCTTATTATGTAAGTCTGCTTTCTTATGGAAAAGAGAATTTCGCAGAAGCTGAGCGCTATGCAGATGTGGCTTTGAAAGATGCCAATTACGCTAAAGATGCTGCCGAAATCAAGATCAATTGCATGAAGACTCATCTCTATACGAATGTGGATTCTGCCAAATATATCACTGCACTGACAGCACTTCACGACATGGCGCCAACCAATGATGTGTATTTCAAGATGCTGATAGACTACTATGCCGGTTTGAAAGACAGGCAGCAGCAATTGTCTGAATTTGCTGCAGATGAGATATTGAAGCATCGTGACAACAAGCGTGCATGGGCCTTGAAAGGTGAGATTGAGATACAGGAACGGAAATGGGATGATGCGATTATGAGTTTCAAGCGGGCCGTGACATTAGACAGTACCTATGTTCAGGCGGTCTATGATGTTGGAATTTGCTATGTTTCCAAAGCCGAAGAATTGCGTGACAGTCTTGAGAGTGAGCGGAGAAGATTAGCTAAAAAAGACGTAAACCGCATAAAGGAACTCTATCAAACAGCACGGACTTGGCTGCTTCAAGCGTCAGTGCTCGATGAAAAACAGCAGATTGTAGAATGGAAAAAAATACTCAATGAGGTAGATAAAGTTTTAGGATTACAAACGAAATGAAGAAAATTCTTATTTGTGTGTTCATCTGTTTACCGCTGATAGCATGGGGACAGAAGAAGACGATGACCCAAGTCAAAGACTATATCAAGAGCGGAAAGAATCTCGATAAGGCCGAAAAGCTGATGACCGACTTGCTCAATGACTCGTCATCTCGCGGTAATGAAAAGGTATGGCTATTGCTTTTCGAGTCTCAGCGCAAACAATATGATCAAGGAAACGAAAAGCTTTATCTGAAAGAAAAATATGACACAACGGCTCTTTTCCTTGTGGGAAAGCGCATGTTTGATACGCTCGAGGGCCTTGATTCGCTCGACAGGCTTCCTGATGCACGTGGAAAGGTGAAGCTGAAATATCGTGACCGTAGTGCAGAACTGCTGAACATATACCGTCCCAACTTGTTCAATGGTGGCGTGTTCTTTATGAAAAAGCACGATTTCTCACGTGCCTATGATTTTTTCGATACTTATATCAACAGTGCTGTAAAGCCAATGTTTGCCCGCTATCAATATGCAGAGCGTGACAAGCGATTGCCCGAAGCTGCTTATTGGGCCAGCTATTGTGGCTATAAATTGGAGAAACCGCAGCTCACTTTGCGTCATACTTACCAGGCATTGAAGGACTCTGTGCATCTGCCTTACATGTTACAGTATCTCTCCGAGACTTATAAATTGGAGAAAGACACGGCACGTTATGTGCAGACGCTAAAGGACGGCTTCTCTAAATACCCCAAATTCCCCTTCTTTTTCCCGCGACTGATAGATTATTACAGCCATATCGGTGCTTATGATGAGGCCATGAAGTCGTGTGATGAGGCACTGCAGACAGACTCTGTCAATACACTTTTCCGTTATGCCAAAAGCTCTTTGCTGTTGACAATGGGGCGTTATAAGCAGAGTTTTGCTATCAGTAAGGCGCTGATAGCCGAGAATGATACGCTTGCTGATGCCTATCTGAATGCTGGCTTGGCTTTGTTCGATCAGGCTGTCGAATTGGATAAGAAGACACAGTCTGGCTCAAAAAAGTATAATCAGATACTTGAACTGTATAGAAAAGCCATGCCTTATTTAGAGAAATATCGTGCCATGGCGCCTGATCAGAAGGATAAATGGGCATTGCCTCTATATACAATATATCTGAATTTGAATATGGGCAAGCAGTTTGATGAAATAGATAAGTTGATGAGAGGATTGAAAAGATGACTCAAAATATAGAGAAGATAACCAAGAAGTTGGGCATGACG
>ERZ772955.1320-NODE-1320-length-15989-cov-59.874357_pt1 | contig 15989 bp, 16 predicted proteins | sample MGYA00511133_ERZ772955 | MGnify/ENA primary metagenome ERZ772955 (study PRJEB29015, sample SAMEA2737914) | human oral metagenome | biome: human oral; feature: human-associated habitat; material: dental | place: China | collected 2149 ... | reverse complement strand
ATACGTCGAAAGTACTTGGTTGGAGACGACCTGGGAGGATAGAAAGCTGCTGGTTGATGACGCACCCGAAAGGGTGCGTTTTTTTATCTTGGAATCAAGGCATCTCTGTTTCGACGTTCAACAAGGGTTGCTCCGACATCTTTTGGAGCATGATGTTCGTATCGATCACGCTTAGGCGGTGATCGAGGACATACCACAGGATGCTGTCCCGCGGATTGCGGACGTAGAGTTGTTCCGCTCCTGCGTAGTATAGAAGATACTGCGTCTCCTCCGGAGTGAGTTTCATGGCGAGGGCGAGGGAAAGGACTTTGTTGCGTGAAGGATTCTTTTTGCGTCCGGCGAATATATGATAAGCGTAGATTCGTTCCAAGCTGGAAGCCCGAACGACATCCATCTTGCTCAGGTGTTTTTCCTCCAGAAGTTGATTCAGATATTCCGCCAGCGTGTATTGGCGGAAATCTTTCTGATTGTCTACGAGAAAGCCCTCCAGTCCGGAGGCCTGGCGCAAATCGTCTTTCAATTCTTCGGTGCTTTTCGGCATGATGCTGCCCTCCTATGAGATTTGATACACTTAGGATAATACGATATGGAGAAGAAAGCAAGGTGATTTCTTGGATGCCAATATCACCGCATATTTTGAAGAGGTTTTTCAAAAGATAGAGCTGCTCAAATCTAGTGATAAAGGGGATGTATGGCTGGCATCCGAGAGATCGGGGCGGTCAACGTCAGCCAATCACGCTGCGCCTTCGGCTTGCGCTCTTGTGACGTTTTCGCAGCGGTTGGTCATATTGAAACGCATCGCCTTGACGGGACTTCCCTATAGGATGCTCAAGGGGAAAGATTATCCGCTGATTCCTCGCGTCCTGCATTGTATCGAGGATGGCGATGAGACGGTTGTTGTGGAGGAATATGTGCAGGGAGAATCCCTGCTTGACCGCATCGGACGCAGGGCGTATTTTTCGGAGCGTGAGGCGGAGAGCATTCTTTTGCAGCTATGTGAAGGCCTTGACGAAATCCATGCGCAGGGCATCATTCATCGTGACATCAAGCCGTCCAATCTTATCCTGCAAAGCGGCGGTATCATCCGGCTCATCGACTTCGATGCTGCCCGTACCATCAAAGAGCACAGCGGCGAGGACACGCTGCATCTTGGCACCAGAGGCTACGCCCCGCCGGAACAATTCGGCTACGGGCAAACGGATGCGAGGAGTGACATCTACTCCATCGGCATCACCATGCGGAAAGTGCTGCCGGAAGAGTATGGCGGCTATCTCGTCAAGATATTTGCTAAATGCACGGAAATCGATCCGGACAGGCGCTATCGGAATCTGCAGGAGCTTCGCCGTGCATTGATCTTCCGCAGGTTTTGGGCAAGTAGGGGCAAGGCGGCATTGTGGACGCTGGCAATCGTATCTACCGTGGTGTTTTGTATTCTGCAAAGATTTGACGGGACAGAGCCGCTGCCGAACGCGCCTGCAAGCAAATCGGAGGTCGATTCGCCAGCGGTTCGACTGCCGAGCGCTGCGGAAGAAAGCGCAGCTGCGCCGGCACCAGAAACATCTGACGAGAGGTTTTCTATGCAATCGCTTGTGCCATCGGACAGCGATGCTGAACAAGACGTTGCCGTGCCAATGCCGACGTCATCGATCGAGCCGATGGCTCATGAGAGCTACATACCGCCGACAGTCAGCCAAGAGGAAAGAAAGTCCATAAAGAGCGTGGATGCATTCCTGGCAGAGTTCAAGGATGATCCGGAAAAACTTGCCTATTGGCAGATAAGGAATGAGGTATTCTCCTCCGGCAATACTTCGGACGAGGAACGGCTCAAGGCTATGAAGGGCGGCGAACTGGGGCTTCGAACAGATGCCTTTATAAAAAGTCTGCCGCCCATGACCGAGGCGGAGCGTAATCGGGCGATCGACGAGTTCGTAGCCGAGCAAAAGAGATTGCTGGACCTATAAACTCCGTTGCGACCGTACGACCGCAGAAACGTCTACGAAATCAAAATTCTTTATTTACCTCGCAGGTAACCAATGCCTGCGAGGTCTTTGTTATAATGGAGGGGCATTGATGGCCGATGTCCGCAGCCGCGCTCGCTTGCACACATAGAGGAATGTTTGCATTCCTAGGGAGCGGACAGTGGGAGGCAAGACCAGTTTATTCATAAGACGGAATAGGGAAAGGGGGGAGACGTGTGCCTGACTTTTGTTGGCTTTTGGCTCGGCTTGCTTTTTTGGCCATGTTCATCGGCATGGTGAAGCCGAAGTTTGTGATCTTCTGGGGCGACAAGGCGGCCAGGACGCGCAAGAAGGTTTTCGTCGTCTATCTGTCCGTCATCGTGCTCGGAACTCTGCTTGCTATCGTGACGCATCCGGACGGCTTGGCAGGGGGCTTGGCTTGGTTTACGGGCGTCGATATAGAAAAAGCGCAGAAGCTGCTTCGTGCCGTGGGGTTGACGAATTGATATGGAGGTGTCCGAATAATGCAGGATAATGGATCCAATGCAGAGCATCACGAATGGGAATTTTCTACAGACCGTCTTGCCTACGGACTTTTTCAAGTGAATGTACAAACGCATGTCAAAGTGAATGGGAACCGCATTGCGATTGATACCTGTCGCAGAGCGCTGTTCTTTAAATGGGGAAAACAAAGCGATTCTTTTGATGTGATGGATGTACAGAAAGTTACGTTGCAGAAGAAAGTGGCAAAACTGAATATTGTATTGATTGTTCTGGGACTTCTCATGGTTCTAACGGGGAACTGGTGGGGACTTCTTACGGTTCTTCCGGCAGTTCTTTTTATGCATGATAAATATTTACTGATTCAGCATAAAAACGGTGGTTTTCGAATTTACGATGCAGAACGCATAGGGGCGAATAGGGCAGCCAATGAGTTTTTCGATTATATCCAGGCTCGCAATCCGCAGGCGATGGCTATCATTCGTGGGTAGGCATCGGATGGGAGAAGCTTTGCTTGTCATGCTTTTTCCGCACAATGCGTCATATACTGGTATTGTTTCAACAAGGAGGCTGATATGGGTCACGGGAAAAAAATCATCGCCGCCTGCATGGCGGTTCTGCTTGCCTTTGTACCGCTGGCGCAAATTGCACATGCCGATGCTCTTGACGCGCTTGCCGTTGCGGTGGAAGGAGCTGTCGGCGTCCTGCAGGAGGATGATCAGAAGATTACGGATGAGATCATCGAAAATATGACAAAGGATCCGGCGCAGAAGAGCGTTCTGCAAGAGCATATCACGAAGACAGAGCCTGTGGCAAAGAAGCTCGTGGAGGTGGAGGGCACGATCTTCCTGGTATCAAGCTGGCTGCATACGGTTCCTCTGATCGGCGGGATGCTTACGACAGGTTTTTTGGAGTGCGTTGAGTGGTATTGGGAAAGGCAGTTCTCTAGTGATGCTGATCCAGAGATTGTCAAGCGGTATGAGACGATCCGGAGTCATTTTTTGGATGCAGAAGCGGAATACCTCGGATTGTTAGCGGATGCGGCTGATTCAGAATCAAAAGAGATCGGTTTGATGAAGAGCATAAACGGACTTCAGCTTATGAGTCGTATGGGATCGGCAAAGTCAGCAATGAAGCAGGTGAGAATGGCGGCTTTTGATGAGAATCCGGAGGAGAAGGGAAAGAAGGGAGCTTCAGCAAAGGAGAAGATGCAGGAAAAACCGCAAAAAGGGGCAGCGGCAGATCCGCGCGAAAAGGCGAAGCAGGAGCTTGAGAGCTTAGGGTATTCGATGAGCGGACAAATCAAGGAAACTTCCTATGGCAACAGCAGCGTTGGGTTTCTTGCACGGGAGACTGGAACGGGAAAGCTGGTTGTATGTGACCGCAAGAATCATCGTGTGGCAGTCGTCGAACCAATCACCGATTTCAGCGTATTGACACACAAACAGGCTGGGCATGAGGTCTTTGAGGCAAGGTTCTATGTCGCCAATGACGCGAGGGACAATGATCGGAATGCGGGATATTGGGACGGAGCGACGCATGTCTTTAATGTCTACGGGCTGTTTGATAGAGATGGCGTGGGAAATGTCGTGCCGGGAAAGCTCTATACAGCGTCGGGACGCAAGCCGTCACATTACCATTCCGTTTTGTATGAACAGAAAAATGTTGATTTGATGAATCTTGTAATGACAGAGGCTAAGTCTCTGCGCTAAACAGCAGAATAGAAAGTGCGCGATGCAAGATGCTGCGGTTCTATGTTTTGATACAGAGATCTGCGGCCTTTTGTTTGAAAAGAGCAGTTTTTCCCAGAAGGAAGAAGAAATACATCCCAAAGTCGGATTCTGCCAAATATTTTTCTAAAGTACTTATATTTTATGGTCACTTTCACGATATAATGAAATATAGCGGAAATCTTTTTCATGTTTTCGTTTCGTGAGTGTGCAAAGCAAAGCATGGATGCCGTTGTTTCTTTGGAGTGCGTAAATAGAGGAGTTGTGTTTCTATGGTTTACCCCGATACGATCAAGACGGATCAAGATGTTTTGGATGCGTTCATTGCCGTCGCCCCTTATTTGGATCATGTCGTTCGCCAAGATGTTGCTGTTGGCGTAACGGATAAGGAGACGACCTTGGCGTTGATACCGAATGCCAAGCTGGAGTTCTCGCCTGCGGTCGGCACGCCCATTTCGCCCAATACGAGACATGTCATCGATACAGGGCGAGACTATGTTGGCTTGATTGATGAGAAGCTCTACGGACCCGGTGTCCGCAGCATGATCACGCCGATCTACGGCGTGAACGGCAGCATCATCGGCACGCTTGTGACGGCGATGGATGTTGCGCAGGACATCAAGCTCGCCCATGCGGTCGACGAGGTCACGAAGTCGACGGAGACGGTTTACCATGCTGTCGAGCAGGTCGCGGAGAGTGCGAGCGAACTGGCAAGGTCGGGACAGGAGGCTGTGCAGCAGGCGGCCGACCTCAAGGAGCGCAATGCCGAGACGATCAAGGTCATCGAGTTCATCAACAACATCGCGCAGCAGACGAACCTCCTCGGCCTCAACGCCGCTATTGAAGCGGCACGCGCGGGCGAGCAGGGCAGAGGCTTTGCCGTCGTCGCGGAGGAGGTCAGAAAGCTTGCCGAACAGTCGCGCGAGGCGACGGAGAAGATTCAGGCGACGCTCGCGGAGATGAACAAGGCGGTCGAGGCGATCTCGAGGACGATCGAGACGACGGGTGCAATCAGCCAGGAGCAGGCGGCTTCGACCGAGGAGATCACGGCAAACCTCTCGCGCGTCACGAATGCGGCGGAGGAACTGGGCACCTTTGTCGTGCGCACGGATTGAAAAGAATAAAGGGATGGAAAGAGGGGCTGTGCGCCCCTCTTTTTTCGTCGGCGAGATTGCGCATGGCTTGGTGGAGCTAGGGAAATTTTGAATTATTTTCATTTTTTTTCTGGATTTTTTTGCGTTCTCGCGCTATACTATAAGTTAGAATAACTTCGCCATTTTGTGGGGATATTGTATGGGGAGTTATGGGGGAGAGGCATTGGTAGTTATGCTTGTCTATCTTGAGGAGGTTATATTATGGAAAGATATAAGACTCCGGTAGCAGGTTACGAGAATCAATGCGTAGAGCTGTTATTGGAAAAACTGGGTGTGGTCACGTTTGACTACGATATTGAGCACGATGTGCTTCTTTTGGCGAAGGCGCGCGATGGTATGACGGAGAAGCGCTTCGAGGGGTTCTGCCGCACCCTTTGCACCGAAAATCGCGGCATGATTCATCCTGATTCGGTCGAGCGGCTTGTGGCGCTTTTCCGTGGGCAGACGACGGGCGTGCGCGAGGTCTTGCTCGACATGGCAGAAGTGCCGCAGGGGCGCTATTCGTGGTACGAGGTCGCCGTGAAGCTCCTGCGCGACGAGACGGGGCGCGTGCAGCGCACGATTGGCATCCTCTGGGACATCGAGTCGAGCATGGGCAAGATGGAGCAGAGTTTCGCGCATTTCCGCTCGGAGCGCGATTCGGTCACGGGCATATTGAACGGTGCAGGGCTGGAGAAAGCGGTGCAGACGTACCTTGCAGGTCATGGCCGCGACGAGAGCAACGCTCTGATGGCCATTTCCTTCGGCAATATTTGCCAGCTCGCAGAGCAGCGCGGCAAGCATTGGACGGATCAGCTTCTCGTGCGTATATGCAAGGCGGTCGGCAGTTTCTTCCGTGCGGGCGACGTGCTTGCGCATCTGGGCGACGGCTGCTTCGCTGTCTTTGTCAAGGATATGGAGCGCACGGAGGTCATGGATATGAAGGCGCGGGCAATCCGCACGCTGTTCGGCGGCGAGAATACGCAGTTCGGCGGCTATGGCTTAGAGTGCCGCATCGCCGTTTCCTACTATCCGGAGGACGGTACGTCGTTCCATGAGCTTTTGCAAACGGCGGAGAAGAGGCAGTCACTTGATCGCGGTGATAAAGCGGCTGCAAAACTGCTGACGCTGGCTTAAAACGTATAGGAAGCAGGAAAGCCGCCCGGCGGGGAAGAGAAGTTTCGCCGGGCGGCTTTTTGTTGTCTACCGCCAGCAGAAATGCTATAGCATTTCTGCTGGCGGTAGTGTATAATGAAGCCGTATGATTGTTTCTCTTGAGGAAGGACAGGGCGTATGGAGCAGTTCACGCAGACATTTTTGGAGTTCATTGATGCCTGGGGTTATGTGGCGGTCGCCGTCTTGATGGCCTCGGAGAATGCCTGTATACCGATTCCGAGCGAGCTGATCCTCGGATTTTCGGGCTATCTGATCTTCGCCGACCGCATGGGTTTCGTCGGGGCGATGATTGCCGGCATGGTCGGCGGCATGGCGGGATCGATCTTCGCTTATCTCGTCGGGCGCTACGGCGGGCGTTCCTTTGTCGACAAGTACGGCAAGTATTTCTTCGTGAAGAAGTCGCACGTCGATATCGCGCAGCGCTGGTTTGACAAGTACGGCGTCAAGGCGGTGTTTTTCAGCCGCATGCTTCCCGTCGTGCGCACATTCATCTCGCTTCCGGCAGGCTTCGCGCATGTGGACATGAAGAAGTTTCTCCTCTACACGTTCCTCGGCTCTCTGCCGTGGACGGCGCTGATCCTCGGCATTGGCATGGCGCTTGGCGAGAGCTGGCAGATTATGCTCAAGGTCGGACATGAGGTGAGCATCGCCTTCGTCATTGTAAGCTGCATCATCGTCGCCGGTCTTTACTGGCGCTATCGCCGCAGCCGCCAGCAGAAGGCAAAGGAAGCGCTGATAAAATGAAGTCGCCCGGATGTGTGAAGATGGGCGGCTGAATTTATCCGTGGTTTCTTAATATGGACGTGGAGTGATCCACGTCCATTTTTTAGGAAGCGCTGTATGTATCACTTCTGCCTCAGAAGCTGCCGCCGTGCGTCACGTAGAGGAAGAAGAGCGGGTAGAAGAGCAAGAGGTAGATGACGGTCGTGACGAGGAAGCTCGCGACGGTGAGGTCTACGTTGAGCTTGTAGAGCCGCGCGGTCAGGACGGCGTTGATCGCCGTCGGCGCGGCAGCGATGAGGAGCACGCTGCCGATGAGCACGGAGTCCGCAAAGAGCAGGCGGCAGAGTCCGAAGAAGATCAGCGGCGTGAGGAGGAAGCGCAGGGGGATGAGGTCGGCGGTCTTTTTGATGTAGGGACGCGCGCGCGAAAAGTCGACGAGACAGCCGACGGGGAAGAGCGCTGTCCAGGCGCCGATATGCACGAGCGCTTGAAACGCTGTGCCGAGCACGGCAGGGCGCTCGACGCCGCAGACGTTGAGTGCGAGTCCTGCGATGAGACCGAGCACGGGCACCTGGTTCGGCGTGAGAAAGAGTTCCCTAAGCGACAGGTGGATGCGAGCTCCCTCTTTCGCCCCTTGCGCACGGAACATCGCGGCGAGCGGGAAGCAGACGAGCACGAGGAGGCCGACCTGGAACGATGAGACGATCTGCACGTAGGCGAATCCCGCCTCGTCGTAGAGAATGAAGGCGGAAAGACCCGCGATCGTGCCGATGTTCGTGAGCATGGCGCTCATGTAGTAGGCGCCGCGCGAAAGGGCGTCCTTGTGGCGGCGAGCGAAGGTCAAATAGGCGATGGATCCAGGCACGAGCATGAAGAGCGCACTGAAGAGCGGCAGCCAAAGCAGGCTTCTCGACAGCGGCATGACCCAGAAGCTCAAGACGGCGAGCAGCGTCGCCATGACGATGATGTTGAAGCGAATGAGAGCATTGCATAGTGCGTCGGAGATATGACCTCGCTGATAGGCGATGTAGCCCGCGAGAAGGGGTGCAGCGAGGTCGGTGAATACGTAAAGGATGCGGAAGATCTTTTCGTCCATGAGAGGCCTCTTTTGCTGGATTTTGCTGGATTTCGTCACGCAGGACAAAGGTTCGTCCTGCGGATTCCCTAAGATTTCATTATCGTGCATGTATCGTAACATGCGCACGGCAGGAATACAAGCCCGGGAGAAAGGATGGATCGAATGATATACCCGATGAAGCTTCGAGCGCCGCTCAAGGACTATATCTGGGGCGGCACGCGCCTCAAGACGGAGTACGGCAGAAAGACGTCTCTCGCGAAGGTCGCGGAGAGCTGGGAGCTTGCGTGTCACAAGGAGGATCAGAGCATCATCGAGAACGGCGCGGACGCGGGTCTGACGCTGGAAGCGTACATCGCGCGCGAAGGGGCGCACGCTGCGCTCGGCTCGCACGGTTCGCGCTATCCGTATTTCCCGCTTTTGATTAAGCTCATCGACGCGCACAACGATCTCTCGGTGCAGGTGCATCCCGACGACAGTTACGCCTTCGAGCACGAGGGCGAGTACGGAAAGATGGAGATGTGGTACATTCTCGATGCCGAGCCTGGGGCGGAGATCATCTACGGCTTCAAGGAGGAAATCTCGCGCGAAGAGTGCCGCCGTCGCATCGAGGAGAACACGCTCTTGGACGTCGTGCGGCGCGTCAAGGTGAAGGCGGGCGACGCCATCGTGATTCCGGCGGGCACGCTCCATGCCATCGGGCGCGGCATCTTCCTTGCGGAGATTCAGCAGAATTCCGATACGACGTACCGCGTCTACGACTATGCGCGGTGCGGCGCGGACGGCAGGCTGCGCGACCTGCACATCGACAAGGCGCTCGACGTGCTCTCGTTCGCGCCGCCGGCGTATGACGTGAACCGTGGCGAGAAGTTCTCCATTTTCGCCGAGCATGAGATGACGGTCGTCGCACGAACCGAGTTTTTCACGGTCTATCACTTCGCCCTCAAGGGTCGCTGCCACCTGCAGGCGGGACGCACGAGCTTCCAGTCCATCGTCGCGCTCGGAGGCCCTATGGAGCTTTCGTGGTCGGGCGGCGAGGAGATCTTGGAGAAGGGCGATTCGTACTTCATACCGGCGAGCTTCGGTGACTACACGATGCGCGGCGAGGGAGCGTTTCTGCTGACGGAGATCTAGCGAAAATGCGCCCCGAAGAGGAAGTTCTTCGGGGCGCATTCTCACGTTTCTGGATTCACGGCATTTCGGGCGGCTGGCTGCAAAGGGCCGCGTGGTGCAGGAGGTCTTCGAGGCGCATTTCGATGTCGAGCGCTTCCTTGTGCACGGTTTCTGCCGTGTCGAACTCCGCAAAGTCGTCCGTTTCGAGCGCGTTGGCGAAGTGCTCCCAAGCCGTGATGGAAAGCTCGGTGGATTCTGCACGCAGCTGGCTCAAATAGCGTGCGCCGGGCGGCACGGAGAGCGCCGAGAGCTTTTGCTGGCGCTCCTTGAGGGTCGGGATGATCTCCGTTCGGATGAGCTTCTTCAGCCCGTCTTTCTGTGCGCTGGAGAGAAGTCCCGTACCGTCCCACGGCATGTCGGTCAGCGCGGAAAAACGCTGCTGCTCCTTGGCGAAGCGCTTGTTGTACTGCTCGACGATGGGCGCCGACGCTTCGAGGTAGGAGGCGACGTCCTTTTCGAGGAGCGGCGTCAGGCGGTCGAGGCAGTCGCGGTAGTTCTTGATGTAGGAGACCTGCCAATGGCCGTCGCCCGCCTGCTCCATGGCGAGGAGCAGCGTGAGTTCCGTTCCTGTCAGTTCGTCCTTCGCCTTGACGTGCGCCGTTGCCGTCGCGCCGTCGCGGTCGATGGAGTCGAGTCCGACGATGGTGATGTTCTTCAAGAGGCTGCGCTCGAAGAGGTTCTCGAAGTCGATGCGCAGCTGGCGTCCCTGCAGGAGGCCGCCGGGCTTCTGCCATTCGCCCGTCTCGATGCGGCCTGTGAGCGTCGTGCGCATCCCCGCCGTGACCTGCGGCTTGATGAGTTGGTAGAAACGCACGGCTTCCGTGCGTTCGTCGCTTGTCAGGGAAGTGTCGGCGGCGAAGAGACTGCGCGTGAGATCGTCATAGATTCTGCCCATGCTCAGGCTGACATTGACATAGCGCTCGAATTTTTCGGCGTCGTGCTTCTCCGCCGCTTCTTGAATCTCGGCAAGCGCGTATTCGGGGCTTCTCGCGTGGATGAAGAAGTACCAGAGCACGGATCCGACGGCAAGCGCGAAGAAGACGATGACGAGCATCGTGAGCGTGCGATTGTATGAGCTGATCTTTCGGGCGCGCAGCTGCAGCCGCCAAGTATAATCGTCCATAGAAATTCTCCTTATCGTCCTATTATAGCATATATGTCAACGAAAGCAGGAGGTGCGGGCATGAAATGGGTCAGCCATGAGGTTGTGACGGGTATGGCGGTCTATACGCTGACGGGCGCTCTCGTGCCGACAGCGTGCGCCATGGCGGGCGCGGTGCTTCCCGACTGGATCGAGGGCAAGGGCGGCGGAGTGCGCCTGCCGTGGGCGGGACTCCTCGCCCATCGCGGCTGGTCGCACTGGCCGCTCCTCTACGTCCTCGGCTTTCTCGCTCTGGGCGCTTTCGGCGAGGAGCTGGGCGAGGACGCCCTCTCTCTCATTCTCGCGGGGCGTTTCATCCTCCTCGGCGCACTCTTTCATATCGCCGAGGATGCGCTTTGCGGCAAGGTGCCGCTCCTTCATCCGAAGAAGAAGGTCGGCGTGCGCCTCTTCCGTGTCGGCTCGTTCGGCGAGTACGCCTTCGCGCTTGTCCTCGTCCTTTTCTTTTATGGAATCGGACGATTGGTTTTCCGGTAATTTTATAGGAGAAATTTATTTTTGCACCGCCGCAGGCAAGAAGGAAAGCGCCTTGCTTGCGGGGAAGTCTATAAGCATAGGAGAAGAGGTCACATTGGAGGGGATCACGATGGAACAGGGCACGCAGAAGAAGAATAAGCTCTTGGGGCTTCTCGCCGAGAAGTACCCGACGCTGGAATCCGTCTACGAAAGGCTCATCTCCCTGCAGGCGCAGCTCGGTCTGCCCAAGGGCATTGAGCATTTCATGAGCGATCTGCACGGCGAGTACGAGTCGTTCTTCCACATCTTGAACAACTGCTCGGGCGTCATTCGCGAGAAGGTCGAATACGTCTTTGCCGACCGCATGACGGATGAAGAGAAGGCGGAGTTCTGCACGCTCATCTACTACCCGAAGGAAAAGATCGAGCGCATGCATGCCGAGCGCAAGGACACGCCCGCCTGGTATCGCGAGAACCTCGCGCGGCTCTTGGAGCTGTCGAAGCTCATGAGCTACAAGTACCCGGCGGCGAAGGTGCGCGGCTTCATCCCCAAGAGCTATGAGTCCGTCATCGTCGAGCTTCTTTACACGCGCCCCGAGGAGGACACGGCGCAGGCGCAGTACCATCGCCGCCTCCTCGCGACCATCGTGCAGATCGACAGCGGCGCGGGCTTCATCGAGGCGTTCTGCGTGCTCGTCAAGCGCCTTGCCGTCGATCGTCTGCACATCGTCGGCGACTTCTTCGACCGCGGCAGCCGTCCCGACGCGATTCTCAACATGATCCTCGACTATCACGATATCGACGTGGAGTGGGGCAACCACGACGTCATGTGGATGGGCGCGGCAGCGGGCAGCGAGGTCTGCATCGCGGGCGTCGTGAGAAACAGCCTGCGCTACCACAACACCGATGTCTTAGAGCGCGGCTACGGTATCAGCCTGCGTCCCCTGTCGCTCTTTTCGACGCGCATCTATCCCGATTCCAATGCCATTCGCGCCTCGGAGAAGGCGATCACGATGATCATGCTGAAGCTCGAAGGCCAGCTGATCGCACGAAACCCCGACTTCGAGATGGAGAGCCGCCGTCTCCTTGACAAGATCAATTACAACTCCTCCTACGTCATGCTCGGCGATCGCCGCTACGAGCTGGAGAGCGCCTACTTCCCGACGATCGATCCGAAAGATCCGTTCGCGCTCTCGGAGGAGGAGGAGCGCATCATCGCCGACCTCAAATCGTACTTCACGGAGAGCGAGATGCTGCAGAAGCACGTCGACTTCCTCTACAAGAAGGGCAGTCTCTACAAGTGCTGCAACGGCAACCTTCTTTACCACGGCTGCGTTCCCGTCAACGAGGACGGCTCGCTTCGCGACGTCATCTTCGACGGCAAGGCTTACAAGGGACGCGCCTACTTCGATTACGCCGACCGCCGCGCGCGCCGTGCCTACCTCTTCCGGGCGCAGGAAGATCTCGACTTCATGTGGTTTCTGTGGTGCGGCAGGACGTCGCCATGCTCGGGACGCGAGGTCAAGACCTTCGAGCGCTCGCTCCTAGAGGACGAGAGCACATGGAAGGAGCCGGCCGATCCCTACTACCGCCTGCTGGACGACGAGGAATTCTGCCGCTCCATCCTCGCAGAATTCGGCCTGCCCGAGAGCGGGCACATCATCAACGGCCATGTGCCCGTCAAGGTCAAGAAGGGCGAAACGCCCGTCAAGGCGCACGGCAAGGCCATCATCATTGACGGCGGCTTCTGCCAGGCGTACCACAAGAAAACGGGCATTTCAGGCTTCACGCTCATCTCCAACTCGCGCGGCTTCCGCCTCCTCATGCACCAGCAGGTCGCCGACGTGCGCCAGGCGCTGAAGGAGAACAAGGACATCGAATCCGTCTCCGAGACGGTCGAGCTGCAGACGAAGCTCACGACGCTCGGCGACACGGACGAGGGCAAGGACATCCAGGAGGAGATCGCCGACCTCTACAACTTGCTCATCGCCTATCAGAACGGCGTGATCGAGCCGAAGGCATAGCCTCGTATACGAAAAAAGCATCCATCGGTCTGAGCACACTGCCTCTGCACGAGGCGGCAGCTTAGCTCGATGGATGCTTTTTGCTTTCGATGCAATACTGAGTCGATTATCCGTCAAGATGAACAGTCAATTTTTCCAGGGAGTGCCGGAGAAGCACGGATAAAGATTCAGCGAATGGAGAAGGGCAAGCCGTATCTGCTGTTACTGCTGATGCGGGCCGTGGCCTGCTCCGTGGCCGCCGCGACCGTGGCCGTGGCCGCCGCCTTTGCCGCGATGCGGACAGCGGCCTTCACCCATGGTGGAGTCCTGTCCGTGGCGGTGTGCGTGCGCATGTCCTTCGCCGTGTCCTTCGCCGTGGTGCTGACCGCAGTGACCTTTGCCATGACCCTCGCCGTGGCGGTGCTGACCTTCGCCCGCGCCGTGCGCGTGGGAGCAGCGATGGCCGCCTTCGGCGTGCTCATGTCCCTCGCCGTGATGCGAGCAGTTTGCTTCCGTCGTATACTCAAGCGTACCGGCGAGATGCTGTGCGACAGCCTCGTCCGCCGCGCCCTTGACGCCGGCATAGACGCGGATGCCGGCATCCGTGAGCGCCTCGATCGCGCCCGCGCCGATGCCGCCGCAGATGAGCGCATCGACTTCGTTTTCCTTCAAAAAGCCGGCGAGTGCGCCGTGACCGCTGCCTTGCGTGCTGACAACCTCCGATTTCTCAACGGCGTCCTCCTTGACGTCGTAGAATTTGAATGCCTGCGAGTGGCCGAAGTGCTGGAACACCGTGCCGTTTTCGTTTTCATAGGGGACTGCGATTCTCATCGTTCTTTCTCCTTTCTTTCTCGGGGGCGAAAAGCGATAGCCTTGACGCGCCTCGGCACGCGGGCAGCATTTGCCGCACGGTGCGGACATGTCGCAGAGCTGGTAGAAGCCGCCTTCGATGACGAGCGGTCTGCCGTGCACGAGGCTCTCGGCGATTTTTTTGCGCGCTGCGGCATAGATTTCGGCGACCGTCGTGCGCGAGATCGCCATGCGTTTGGCGCATTCCTCCTGCTTTAGCCCGTCGTGGTCGATGCTGCGTATGCACTCGTACTCTTCGACGAGCAGGGTGACCGCCTCGCCGCCGGGAAAGCCCGCAGGCGTGAAGCGCTCGTAGGCGGGACGCACGCAGATCCTTCGCCCCCGCGTCGGTCTTGGCACAGTCCTCGCCTCCTTTAAGGAATCACTGATAAATTCAGCCACCCATCTTCACACATCTGCGCTGTCCTCTCGTCGTCGACAAATCCTCGACGTAGCACCGCTACGCCTGCGGTTTGTCTCCTCGATAGATACAGCGCATCTGTGCAAATCTGGGTGACCTCATTTTATCAGCGCTTCCTTAAATATTTTTACGGATTTGTTATCGACATATGTCGGTAACTGTGTTATCATCGTATCATGGAAGGAACAGTGTGTCAAGCCGTTTTGACGAAAACGGCAGGATTTAGCCCTTTCATGGAGAAAAGAATAATATCGCTCATCAAAATAGAGGAGGGATTCCATGGCAAAGGAAACGATACAGAAGGACGTCGTCATCATCGGTGCGGGCATGGCAGGGCTGACGGCGGCGCTCTATGCGGGACGCATGAATTTTTCGACGCTCGTCCTGGAGAATGCCATCGTCGGCGGGCAGATTGCGAATGCCACGGGCATTGAGAATTATCCGGGCTTTTTGAGCGTCTCGGGCAGTGACCTCATTCAGACAGTGCAGCAGCAGGCGGAGACGTTCGGCGCCGTCGTCGACGAGTTCGATGCGATTGAGAAGGTTACGCTCGAAGGCGCGGTCAAGCGTGTCGAGACGGAGAGCGCCGTTTACGAGACGCCCGTCGTCATCATCGCCTCGGGCATGAGCCGCAGGAAGCTGCCGCTCGCTGCGGAAGCGAAGTACGCGGGGCGCGGCGTCCACTACTGCGAGCTTTGCGACGGACACATGTATCAAGATAAAATCATCGCCGTCATGGGTGGCGGCAATGCGGCGCTCGATGCGGCGAACTTCCTCTCGCGTTACGCGAAGAAGCTCTACCTCGTGCATCGCTCCAAGCTTCGCGCCGACGAAGTTTCGCAGAAGCGTCTCCGAGAAAATCCCAAGGCGGAGATCTTGCTCGAAACGGAGATCCGTGCCCTGCGGGGTGAGGGAAAGCTCGAATCCATCGAGATTTTCGACAAGAAGGCGGGCGAGGCACGGGAACTTGCCGTCGACGCCATATTTGTCAACATCGGCGTGCAGCCGAACACGGCGCTCTTTGAGGGACAGATCGAGATCAACGAGAAGGGGCATATCGTCGCGGGCGAGGACTGCCGCACGAATATCCCCGGCGTCTTCGTCGCCGGCGACATCCGTGAGAAGGAGATCCATCAGCTGACGACTGCCGCATCCGACGGCACGACGGCGGCGCTTCTCGCCGAGAAGTACATCACAGGAGGGAAAACATCATGGTAAAGGTCTATTCCATCACACAGTGCCCTTGGTGCGACAAGGTCAAAAAGTATCTGAAGTCGAAGAACATCGCCTACGAGGAGCACAACATCGAAGAGGACGAGGCGGCGCGCAAAGAGTGCGAGGCCATTTCGGGCGATCTCATCGTGCCGGTGACGACGGTCAACGGCAAGGACTTCGTCGTGAGCTTCGACAAGGCGAAGCTCGATGCGATTCTCGGTATATAAGGGAGCACGGATAAATTCAGCGCTTCCTTGAGAGAGTGACTGCTGCTGCAGGCAGCATCGAAAAACGCCCGCATGTGCAAAAGTGCATGTGCAGGCGTTTTTTCAGTCTGCGCCCTCCGGGCTTGACTTCTTGGACTTTCATGGTAAGCTACACGCACAAACGTCCACTTTGTGGACATTGTGCGCCGCCC